>Ga0209467_1000038_pt1 | contig 255609 bp, 224 predicted proteins | sample Higcelwee11metaG_FD_187175 | JGI IMG/M metagenome (GOLD analysis project Ga0209467, IMG submission 187175) | Freshwater pond sediment microbial communities from the University of Edinburgh, under environmental carbon perturbations - High... | ecosystem: Environmental > Aquatic > Freshwater >...
TCGATCATCATCGGCGAGGTTATCTTCGGCAAGCGTTTTTCGTTCTGGTATCAACTGCTTTCCGTCGTGCTCGGCTCGGTCATTTACCGGGTTATCATCGCGATCGTGCTCCAGCTCGGGCTGAAGTCAACCGACCTCAAACTGCTGACCGCCGTTATCGTCGCGATCGCCCTGGCGCTTCCGGTGCTCCGAACGAACGTCGCGTCCGCGCGCAAAAGACGGCTTAACGAGAGATTCCCCGGCGTCGCTACCGGTTCCGAAGGAGAAAACGCATGATCAAGCTCGTCAATATCTCGAAGACGTTTAACCCGGGAACCGTTACTGAAAAGAAGGCAATCGTTGAACTCGATCTTTCGCTCGCCGAGGGGGACTTCGTCACCGTCATCGGCGGGAACGGCGCGGGGAAATCGACGCTGCTCAACCTGATCGCCGGCGTCTATGACGTCGACTCGGGCCGGATCTTCTTCGACAATACCGACGTTACCGCTCAGAAGGAGCACACGAGGGCGAAGCACCTCGGCCGCGTATTCCAGGATCCGATGCTCGGGACGGCGGCAAGCATGGAGATAGAGGAAAACCTCGCCCTCGCCCTCAGGCGCGGCTCGCTGAGAACCCTCCGCTGGGGAATCACGCACGCAGAACGCGCAGGGTATATGGAAAAGCTCAAGACACTCGATCTTGGACTCGAAACACGGCTCAAAAGCAAGGTAGGCCTTCTTTCGGGCGGGCAGCGCCAGGCGCTTACGCTCCTCATGGCGACCATCCGGAAGCCGCGCCTCCTCCTTCTCGACGAGCACACGGCCGCGCTCGACCCGAAGACCGCGAAGAAGGTCCTCGAACTGACCGACGAGATCGTGAATCGCGACCGGCTCACGACCTTCATGGTTACGCATAACATGAAAGACGCGATCAAGCACGGCAACCGCCTCATCATGATGAACGCGGGAAGGATCATCTACGACGTCTCGGGCGAGGAAAAGAAAAACCTTCAGGTCGCCGATCTCATGAAGAAATTCGAGAACGTCAACGATGAAGGCGTCGTCAACGACCGGATGCTCCTCGGATAGAATCATTCGCTTGACAGTCATAGTATCGGCGGATATCATAAACCCATCTTGTATGTATGGAGGTCTGTATGAACGCAATTGCACGAATGATGGTGATGTTCCGATAAGGTTGCAGCGTTTCCGTTTTTGACTCTTGTATATTCACACTGAATCACCCTCCTTCCGAACATCCCATCGATTTCAATTCACCTTTTTCACAATTTGATACGTCGAATGTCATTCGACGCAGGAAAGAATTTATTTACCGGACAAGGCTGAGAGCCCTTTGCCCGAAGGAACATTGAAATGAACGATACATACACATACAGACTCGAAGATGAAAAGGATTTTTTTACAACGGAAAACCTGACGCGTGAAGCGTTCTGGGACGTTTACAAACCCGGTTGCAATGAGCACCTCCTCCTGCACAACATGCGGAAAGCCCCTTGCTTCATCAAGGACCTTGCATACGTATGCGAGGCACAAGGCGGGATAATCGTCGGAGCGAGCTACTGCACCGAGACGCGCATTCGTGACGGAGAAACCGATCATATCGCGCTATGCATCGGGCCCATCGGCGTATTGCCTGAATACCAGGGGCGCGGAATCGGCCTGAAGCTGCTGTCGATTACGCTCGCCCGCGCAAAGGCCCTCGGCTATAGCTGCGCGGTGCTCTACGGAAATCCCGACTACTATCACAAATCGGGCTTTACCGACGCCGCACGTTTTGGTATCCATAACCAGGACGGATCCGACATGAGCGCGTTCATGTGCTTTCCGCTCGATCTCAACAAGATGGCGACAGTAAAGGGCTGTTACCAGGAAGATCCCGTCTTCAATCTCGACGAGGACGAGCTCAATGAGTTCGAGAAAAGATTTCCCCCAAAGGTAAAGCACTCCCTTCCGGGACAGATTTTCGGCTAGAAGGTAACCAGTAAAAAAAAATACGTGATACATCGCAAGGGGACGGGCCTGTCGCTCGTACCCGAGCGATTTCACGTGCTACGCACCCCCACCGGTCGAATTTATACGGTATCGAGTAATCGGAAGGCAAGCGCAAAAAAGAGTCAAGCGCGAAGGTACGCGACATTCGATATGATCTGGCGTTCAATACGCCGGTGAGATTCGTCACCAACACGAACTGTCAGGCGGATTCGGGCGGCGATTCGGCATCGGGTTATGCAGCAAGGCGCGGTCGTTGAGTCGTCGGTTTACATCGCGAGCCTTTCAATCGATTTTGTCGGGATGCGCGTTTCCGTCGACGATTGCGAGGTTCACCTGACGCCGATCGAGTTTCGCATTATCGAGCTTTTGTCGCGACACCGCGGTAAGGTTTTGATCCACGATATGATTCTCAAGAACGTTTTGGGTCCGCATTTCACCGATACGCAAACCTTGCGGGTTAACATGGCGAATATCCGTCGCAAGATCGAGTCGAATCCCGCCGAACCCCAATACATCAGAACAGAAATCGGCGTCGGCTATCGCATGGTAGAGGATTGACGAGCCGTTCCATCAAGTCTCACTTTTCCCCTTTCATTTATCTTCTCAATCCAGGAATCCCCTCCCCCGCACTCCCTCCCGCCGCTTCTGTCACGTCAGAGCTGCGCCTGTTTGCCGGTTGGTGTGTGGGTGTGAATGAAGATGGTGTTGTCCAGGTTTATGCGATATTGAGGCAAAAAGTCAAAAAATCTGGATGTTTTTAGTTTTCAGGGGTTCGGTTTTGGAGATTTGGTGGTAGAATATTGTAAATTTTGATATTGCTGTTATGTGTCCAACAGATAGAATTACTGTTCAGTTTAAAATGTGTTAGCTCGGCGCTGCGCGCGCGGCAGAGGAAATTAAAATCAGCACTAAAAAGATTGAGTTTTATAGTTATGTTAAAGATGATTATATTGATACTGCACTAATCATTAACTATGATCCTTTGAACAATCATATCGAGACTGCAACCCTTCATAGTAATTCCTATGGAGTTATTACTTATGAAAATAATAAATCTGAAGTTCACATATGGGAAGATGAAGATCATGTACGTGAAATATCAGAGTTATCTAAACGATACACAACTATTCTTTTAAATGGATTAACAACTGATAATCAGACAAAGAGCAAAATAATCCAAGATATTAATAATCTATTAAACAAACAAAATATTTCTCAAGAAATGCACGTTATTATTAATCAACTTTTTCAATCTCTTAGTTGAAACTTTTTATTACATCATTAAGGAGTATTCAATGGATTTTTCTATTAGTACACCAGCTTTGCTTTTTTCGGCTATATCATTACTAATATTAGCATATACAAACAAGTTTCTTGCACTAGCTGCATTAATTCGGCAATTAATTGAGCAATATGAACATAAAAACGACATCAATGTATTAAAACAAATCAATAATTTTCAAATTCGCCTTCGTGTAATTAAATATACACAAGTGTTTGGTGTTATAAGCTTCTTATTTTGTGTTATCAGTATGTTCTTTATATTTGTTAAATGGATCATTCCTGCGGAAGTAGTATTTGGAATAAGCTTAATAGCAATGTTTATTTCACTATTATTATCTTTACAAGAAATATTCATTTCAATTGGAGCGCTCAATATTGAGTTAAATAGAATAAAGAAAAATACCTGAATTCAAACATGAAGTGCAACACTGATTAATCTTCATAGAAGACCTCCATCGGTGTTGCATAATTATGGCGTTTTCTTGGACGAGTGTTAAGCTGTTTTGCGATCCAATTACAGTCTCGCTGAGAGACGGCCGACATGCATTTTCTTTTAGGTAGGTATTGTCGAATAAGTCCATTGCAGTTCTCATTAGTTCCACGTTCCCAAGAATGATAGGGAGCGGCAAAGTAACATACGACGCCTGTTTCTTTTTCAATTTCTTTATATCCGTGGAACTCCGTTCCATTATCTAGAGTAATTGTTTTGAACATCCCAGGATTCTCACGTATTGCGTCTATAATGACCGCGGTAACCTGCTCTGCAGTTCTTGCGGTAATCTTCTTAATGATCACTAGCCCACTTTTTCGCTCTACAAGAGTTACGATGCAGTGATGGCGATCCCGGCCAATAACAGTATCACCTTCCCAATGACCAAGGATTTTGCGCGTTTTAACCTCATCTGGCCGATCTTCAATTGGCCGTTTTCCAGGCAATCGGCCTCGGGAATCTCTTGTGTTATAACGTTTTCTCCTGATTTTTGGCATAATGCGCAAATGAGTATATAAGGATCCTCCATGCTTTTTATCATAGAGGATGTGCTTATAGATCGTTTCATGGCTTATAGAAAGCACCCCTGCTTTCTTCAGAATGAATGATATCTGTTCAGGGCTGCATTTGCGTTCTTGTATGGTGGAAACCGTATCGTGAGCGCCTTCGGCGGCCCTGGTAATAGCTTTGTGCTTGCTCTGCTCGATAGCCGCCATCATAAGCACGTTTATTACGCTGGATTTCGCGACAGATTGTGCCGCGATGCCTGCCCAGTTCACGGGCTATTTGTGAAGGCTTGTTATGTCTTCTCAAAAGGAAAGCAATAGTATACCTTTCCTCTTGAGAGAGTTGAGAATAATGCTTCATTGGTATTCCTTATCTTGGTGGAAAAAGAATACCTGAAGTATCTCAGCTCTCTCGCTTTTTGGGAATATTGTTGCACTTACTATTTGAACCTGGGATAGCTAACAACTGCTTCGACCTGACTCGACTATTGTCACAGTTTGTGCTTTCGGCCTTCGGCCGGCACAAACTGCGCCAATTACGTCTCGCAGGTCAAGCAAATGTTAGCTCGGCGCTGCGCGCGCGGCGGATAAGAGGAAATATGAATATCAAAATTACACGTGAGTCTGTTTGTGCTGCTGATGATCTCAACGCGCAACATGAAAAAATTATCCGTAATATTGAGAAAAAAAATATTTCTAGTATTCTTGAGGAGATTAAAGATAAATATCTTCCTCAAAATGTTACAAATGGTAGCACATGGGTTGTTTATCAGAATAAAGAGAGAATTGGAATTATTGAATACCCAAAAGGAGTAATTAAGAGCTATAAATCAAAAGAATATAAAATAACTAATAATCAAATAGCATTATTCGCTAAATGTATTGGTTCACTACCAATTGATCACTATGATAGCCAAAAAAATACTAGTACTTTTGTATTTATTTCAGTATCAGAAGATTGGTTAGTTTATAAAGAAAACAATGAAGTCAAAAAAATCAATTTAATAGAATGTATTAAAAATTGGGAAGAATATGTTAATAATTCATCTGAATTTAATGTAAATAACTATTCATCACATAATTGTATAGGATATGTCGATTCATCAAAAAATCCTATGCTAATGCGAATATTTGGATCAGATCAAATAGATTTGTTCTTTAAAACTCATTTCGAGAGTCTACAAATCAAACTTCTTAAATATAGAAAATGGACCTTCAAAAAAATGAATAAAGTAAAAAAACAAATAATAGAAGCCGGTTATAATTTGTATGATTATTCTTAAAAATGAAAAAGCTAACAACTGCTTCAACCTGACTCGGCTATGTCACGATTCTTGCTAGTCGTCGCTTCGCTCCTCGGCAAGAATCGCGCCATTACGCCTCGCAGCTCAAGCAAATGTTAGGTGGACGCCGCTAGCGCGGCGCGCAAGGAAAAATATACATGAATAATTCTTTTGATATAATGGCTCAATCATTTGATACAGATTATCGTATTAAAAGAGCAAATATGGTCGCAAATGAAATCACAAAAAGAATTAATCTATTACATAAAAACAGGGTTCTAGAGTTTGGTTGCGGAACAGGACTTGTAACGGTTAATTTGATTGGTAGTATTAATAATGTATCATTAGTTGATTCTTCAGAAGGAATGTTAAACCAGTTAAAACATAAACTATCAACAATAACTACAAATGCAGAAATAAATATATTCAATGATCTTTTCGAAAATAATCTCAAACCAAACACTTACGATCTAATTTATTCATCAATGGTATTACACCATATAACAAATATTGAGTTTTTCTGTAAAAGATTTAATGAGCTTTTACGTGCCGATGGAACATTGTGTATAATTGATTTAGTGCCAGTAGATAAAACATATCATATAAATGAACCTGATTTTGATGGGCATCATGGAATTAATCCTGAATGGTTAATAACCATATTGGAAGAACAAGGATTTGTAAAAGAAATCTATGATGTAATTTATAACGACTCAAAAGTAATTAATAATAAACGAATTGATTATTCGCTATTTATACTTATTATGAACAAGAGTTAAATAGATCAATAAGTAGCAAAAACAGTATTACTTCTTTTTTAATATTCGTAAGACTAAAAAAGTATTTATTTGCAAAAATAATAATGAAAATCACCTAACAACTGCTTCGAGCGGACATTGCCTTTGTCATAAAACTTGCAGTCGCTACGCTCGGCAAGTTTTGCGCCAAGCCCTTCGGGCGCGGCAATGCAGCTCAAGCAAATGTTGGCAGATCACACGCGAAGCAAGGAACGTTTCTTATTCGACAACCGTAACCACATCATTGAAATCCTTATATTTCTTTCCCTTGGGCGTAAACGCAGGAATCCCTATCGGTATGAGGCTGACAAGCTTTTCCTCGCTGGTCATTCCAAGATATTGGGAAATCTCCGCCTTCGCGATCACGGGATCGTTCATCCAGCAGGCACCGTATCCCTTTTCGGATAATGCCAGTAACAAGTTCTGAATCGCCGCGCCGACCGAAAGCAAATCGGGGAACCCGAATAGCTCCATCAATCCGTCGTACGTATAGCCGAATTCGCACAGGGCCTGTTCGAGCTTCTTGTCATAATAGTCAAGCCTGGTCATATACACCGCGATGCAAACCGGGGCGTTTTTAAAAAAGGTCAACATGCTTATTCTGGAATCAAAATACACCTGTTCATATTTCATATTTACCGCGCTCAGCAATTCTTCTTCTTTCTTCGTCACGAGATCGGCAATATCGGCGATCTTCTTCTTGTTATGAATCAGCATGAACTTCCAACACTGACTATTGCACCCGCTCGGCGCCGTCGTCGCGATTCTCAGGCACTCCAGAATCTCATGCGTATCGACATCCTTGTCCTCGTACTTTCGTATGCTCCTTCGGTTTTCCGCAATCTGCGCAAATGTACCCATATACACTCCTCGTGATGCAAACGACAAACAAAGCAAAAACGAAATGGTATCAAAAGGAGTATCTATATTTCTGTATTACGGATTGCGCGACCGAAGGTATCGGCTTAAAGCGGCTTCCCATGGAAATAAAAAACCCATCCAGATCTGGATGGGTTTTGTCGTTAGCGGCAATAGGGCTTGAACCTATGACCTAACGGATATGAGCCGTTTGCTCTACCGACTGAGCTATACCGCCATGAAGCTTTTGTAGAATAGCAAAGCGCAAAAAAAAAGTCAAGACACCGCGCGTATCCACCCCAAACCGTCAGATAAGCATATTGTCGCGGGCGACGCGATAGAGCCGGCTATTCCAGGTCGGTGACTGCATAAACTGCTCGCGCATGGCGTTGTCACCGATTTCGTTAGCGCGACGCTGCATGTACTTAAAACCACGGCTCAAAAAGCCCGCTATGTCCGCAGGAGGGATATCGGAAGACTTGCTGCCAAGATCAAAACAGAAGAAATAGTACATCGAAGCATAGGGGTCTTCCCTCTCAAGGGCCACCTTCGCGATTTGGGAAAGCTCGCCGATAATCTCCGCGATATTCTCGCCGCGATGATACCGCCCGCAATAATAGAGGTAAAAAGCGCGATACATCCTGACGGCGATCCGGGAATCGCGCGCGAGGCCGTATGAACGGTCTTCGGCGACGGAAAAACCGCTTTTCCAGGTCACGCTGGAAAGCGGCCAATGAACGGACTCGTCGTCACACTCATCCAGGCTTTCGGGAAATTTGATGCCGGAAATAGCGCGTCCGGAAACGAGCGAGGATTCAAGGAGAAAAAGCCAGGCGTCGGGAACGGATGCCGCGCATTCCGCGAGGATGTTTTCCGCCGAAGCGAAGCGATTCTGGTGAACGAGGGCCCGCGCGTACCATACCCGGCAAAGGGTAACCGACTCGGGAATCTGGTGCACGGACGCAAGCGATGCCGCGGTCTGGAAATACAATTCGGAATTCCGGTAATCCCCGAGCTCGAACGAGACTCGGCCCTTCATGAAAAGCAGTAAGACCTCGCGATCCTTTGCATAGCATTCTTCAACGAGATTCTCGGCCATATCGAGCGTGCACAGCGCGAAATGCAGGTTGCCTATGACAAAATACACCATTGCCATGTCAAAACGGGTGGCGAGTACGCAGTAGGGGTCGTGCAGGAGCTCGGCGTTCTCGAGAGCGTATTCAAAGTACACGACCGCGTCATCGCCCTTTTTTCGCGCGAGCGATAAAAGCGCGATCAGGGAAAGCGCGCGGTATTCCCCCGTAAGGATTTTTTCCTTTTGGAATGCGTGAAGGACTCCCTTCGCGATCGCGGTCGCCTCGTCGAATTCCCCGCGCTCATAAAGCGCTCTCGCCCTTTCGAGATTCGCGACCGTGTCCGCGAGCTCGGGATCAAGAAACGAGGACCTGATCGGTTCGAGCGCCGACAAGGGATTGTTTTCGTGGTACAGGCAATTTACGAGGAAGCTGTCCGGAACCTCAAAACCAAGCGAGCGAAGCACCTCATAGAACGGGAAAACCGGCTCTATCTTCCCTTTTTCATACAGGGACCAGAGAAACGCCGCAAGTTTCAGGTCAAGGCAGGCCTTCCTGCTACCGGTTTTCACGGCGATGCGATCCTCGAGGCCAGGATCAAGCGAGCGCAGGTTTGCCGGATCCGCTACGATCCCCGCCGAATAGAGCCAGCTGCCGAGCGCCTGCACATATTCGGTTTCCTTGCCCAGCGACCGGAAAAATTGCGGCAGTTCATCAAGAAAAAGGAGATTCACCGAACGGTACAGGAGCCAGGCAAAGTCCGATAGATCGGACGGAAGGTCGTCAATGGAGCCGTCGGAAAACCCCGGGGCCTCAAGCGCGCTAAAGCGGCATGACGAGGAAAGCCGTTCCAGAACGGGATTCCACTCCGTACCGAGCGAAACGCTGCCGCAAACCTTGATCCGGGGCGTTTTGGGCGCAGCCGGTATGGTCGCGTTGTACGCGCGGAACAATAGCGCGAAATAATCGAGACATGCGGCAATGCGATACTCAGGCTGACCGCGCGAAAAACGAAACCGCGCATATACCGCGAGAGCCTTTTTGCCTTCGGTAAACAAGGCTGTGTCCTCAGGGGTAAAATCAGCGGGGATTGATAGATCAGGGAACGTGCATGCGAGGTTACGCAATGAGATTACGGGATCGAAGGCATAATCGGTATAGAGCATGGGCGCGACAGGCTTTTTTCCATGCCGTTCTGCGGCCTTTTTCTGATCAGGATACCGCAGGCCCGTACAGAAGGCGAGCTGTGTTTTCTCGAGCGGTTCGGTACGGATAAACTCATCGAGCGATGAGAGCGCCGGCTTGGTGATGAAAAGGCCCTTGTCGGGAAAGATAACCGTATCGTAAACCGAAAGTCCTTCCACGAAAGCATCGGGGGTTACCGGCTTTTCGAGGTAATCAACCAATACGAAATACTCGCGGATACGATCCTTGTGCTGCTCCAAAAGGGCTACAAGATCCCCAATGCAGCGAGCGGACGCAAAAACATTCCCGACGACGCCCGTGTCGAAACTGTATAAAAAGCCATTGGTCAGTTTGCAGGACGTCCCTCCGTTCTTTCGCGCGGATACCTCAGCGGCTTCGAAGAACTGAGCGGGAACCTCCGGGCATATACGGTTGAGCTGCCGCAAGTAGCGCAATACAATGTATATATAAATCATGAGGCTCCCCTGGCTTCGGGCAAGATTGCATTGACAGCGACTGTTCAGCTTGTTAGTATAAACCGATACATCATAAAAATCGAGGGCTTTTTACAAAGACGCCTCAAAACGATTCGTACGGGCACGTAACGCATCGAACGTAAGGGGAATTACATGAATCCGGCAAAACTGAAAGGAAGATCTCTCGTCAACTGGAAAGATTGGACGCCTGAGGAAATCAGGTATCTTCTCGAGCTGTCGCATCGGGCAAAGAAATCGGCCCATAACGGAGATGTCCATCAGCGTTTTATCGGAAAGACCCTTGCCATGATATTCGAGAAACGATCCACCAGAACCCGCTGCGCATTCGAAACCGCGTTCGGCGAGGAAGGCGGTCATCCGGTATTTCTTTCGACCCAGGATATCCAGCTCGGAGGAAAGGAATCGGTCGAGGATACGGCACGCGTTCTTGGCCGCATGTTCTCGGCAATCGAGTTTCGAGGATTCAAGCAGGAAACAGTCGAAATACTCGCGCGCGAGTCCGGGATTCCCGTATATAACGGGCTCACCGATAAATTCCATCCTACCCAGGCAATCGCCGACGTCATGACCCTTGAGGAAACCTTCGGGAAGTTGCCGGGACTCAATCTCTGCTACGTGGGAGATGGCCGAAATAACGTCGCTCGCTCGCTTCTCGTCATTTCTGCAAAGCTCGGGATACACTGTACCGTCATAAGCCCTGAAAGCCTCACAACCGACCGGGAATTGCTCGACGAATGCGCGGTGTGGGCCGCCGAATCGGGGGCGCGGATCACCGTCACCGACAAACTGGATGCCGTCGCGGGCGCGCATGCCCTGTATACCGATGTCTGGGTTTCCATGGGCGAGGAAGCAAGAAGCGAAGAGCGCCATCGCCTCCTCACTCCCTATCAGGTAAACGAGGAACTCATGGCCAGGACGGGTACCCCGAATACGATATTCCTTCACTGCCTTCCGGCCGTAAAGGGCGAAGAGGTAACGATTCCGGTCATCGAAGGGCCTAAAAGCAGGGTTTGGGACCAGGCGGAAAACAGAAAACACACGATAAAAGCAATTATGCTTGCCACAATTTGAAAGCAGGATATATAATTACAGTACTTACTGGAGGTTGGGCGATGAAAAAATCGATGCTTCTGTCTCTTGCATTCATTCTGGTCTTTGGCCTTTTTGCCGCGATTCCCGCCGCGTCGGAAGCCAAGCAATCGGAATATTACTATGTGAATGTGAAAATATTGAAAATATTTCCGTGCAAGCTCGGTTATTACGTTATTTACCGCCGCGCGGGCCTTCAGACAGGAGAGTTCTATATCCCGCAAAAGTGGCTTGATCGCCGCGACAGCCGCGCGGTGCTTAACCTGACTGAGCAGAATGTTGATCCCTATCTTTCCGTGGTAATGAAAAGCGGGGAATTTGACCATATCCGCATCGTTGCGTCAAAGGATATCACTCATCCAACTTGGGGACAGATCAACCAAAGCACGGTGCCTGACGATAAATTCGGCATAGAAAAACTAGCGCTCGAATTCTGACTTTGAATGTTTGATCTTTTACGCGTCAGTAAAGCCATCCATGAGGAAAACCTCGATGGATGGCTTTTTGTAAATTTTGACCATCGTGACGCGTTGACCGATACTATCCTCGGACTCGATCCAGATGCGGTTTCAACCCGTCGCTGGTTTTATATCATTCCATCCGCCGGAAGTCCCCAAAAGCTCGTCAGTTCGCTTGAAGACTCGATTCTCGATCCCCTCCCCGGAGAGACCACGAGCTATTACGCCATAAAAGACCTTGAGAGGGCATTATCGTCTTTTTCTGGAAAAACGCTTGCCGTGCTCGCGGATCCCGCGATTCAGGTATTGTCGACCATCGATGCCGCGTCAGTCGACCTCGTCCGTTCCATCGGTATCAAAACCGTAAGTGCCGCGTCTCTTGTCCAGCGCATTCATGGAGTTCTTGACGCCAAGGGTATCGAAAGCCATGAAAAGGCAATTCGAGTACTGCTTTCCATCGTCAAAACCGCCTGGGCATTTGTCGAATCTTCGCTCAAAGCCGAAAAAACGCTCCATGAAGGAGACGTTCAGGACTTCATGCGTTCCGCCCTTTCCCGGGCCAATCTCGTTACCAACCACCCGCCAATCGTGGCCTCAGGACCGAATTCCGCCAATCCGCATTATTCCGTAGAAGGAAAGGGACGCAGGATCGGAGCCGATGAGGTTCTGCAATTTGATATCTGGGCAAAAAGCCCCGGTGGTATCTACGCCGATATCTCCTGGGTCGGGTTCACCGGATACGAGGTCCCCAAACGCATTGATGAACGTTTCAAATTACTCCTTGAAGCCCGTGATCTCGTAAAACCCGCAATCCAAAGAAGCTTTGCCGCGGGAATTGCCCCGATAGGTGCAGAACTCGACACCCTTGTCCGGGAATTTCTGCTCGCGCATTTCCCGAATGAGGCTATTCGCCACCGGACCGGACATGGAATCGATACCGAATGCCACGGTACCGGCGTTAACCTCGACTCGGTCGAGTTTCCCGACAGTCGTACGCTGCTTGAAGGCAGCTGTTTTTCCGTAGAGCCGGGTGCTTATTTCGAAACCGAAGGATTTCGCACTGAAATTGATATTTACATTCAAGACGGTAAACCGATACTATCAGGGGGAATATCGCAAAGCGAAATACTGAAATTCAAGGACTAACACGATGAAAAAAGTACCACCGGAACTCGTCGACTTTTTCGCCCGTTATTCGACATACATCATCGCGGGACACCGCGAACCCGATGGCGATTGCATTGGAAGTACGCTCGCCCTCGCCTCTTTTCTCGAGCGCCGGGGAAAAAAGACCATTCTCCTATCCGCCGGCCCTTTCAAGCGGCCGGAAATCAAGCGCTATGAATCGATCTACCAAAAAGAAATCAATGCGGAAGCAATGCCTGAAAAGACCGCCGTAGTCGTAATCGACTGCTCGAATATCGATCGGGTCGGCGACGCGGCAAAGGGCCTCGAGCGTTTCCCGCTCGCCCTTATCGACCATCACGCGACGAATGACAGCAATCACGAATATTGCTATGTCGACGGGACCGCGCCCTCGACGACCGTGCTCGTCCAGGCCGTCATCGAGGCGATGGGCGATGCCCCCACGCTCGACGAAGCGAATATGATGCTTTTCGGACTTTGCACCGATACCGGTTTTTTCAGGCATCTTGACGACCGGAGCGCCGCTACCTTCGAATACACCGCGCGCCTCGTCGCCGCGGGCGCGAACCCGAAAAAAATCTTTGCGCTCATGAATAGCGGCAAATCGTTTGGTTCGCGAATCCTCATCTCGCGCATTCTTTCCCGCATGAAGCCGTATTACGGCGGGCGCCTGATCGTTTCCTACGAAACGATCGAGGATACGCAGGAATACGGCCTTGAAGGCAGGGATTCGGACAACCTTTATCAGCTGATACAAAGTATTGCCGACGTCGAAGCCATTGTTCTCGTTCGTCAGGAAACGGAAACGCGCTGTTCGGTCGGCTTCCGCTCGCTTGATCGCATCGACGTCAGCAAGGTTGCTACGGGGTTCGGCGGCGGTGGTCACCGGCAGGCATCCGGGTTGAGCATCGAAGGCACGATCGAACCGCTCATTCCACGATTCGTCGCGGCGTTCGCCGATCAGTTTCCCGGTATCGAACCGTAGTTCCTCACGCTCATTTTCCCGCCTGAATTCAGGAATTCAGGCGCTTTCTCCCGTTTTTGCCTGAATTCAGGCGACAATTACCCTCTTTTCGCATTTGGCATATTTCTTGCTTCTTTACCGTTCAAGGAGCGTCTATGACAAATGAAAAAATCATTCTCATGATCGATCAGTGCAAAACGAATCCGGACGAGGCAAACCGCGAAACCGCAATCCATGCGTTAGGCGAATATCTGTACGAAAACCTCAAGCGTTTCAAACTCGATTACCTGACCGAGGATTCGCGAAGCGATTTCATTACCTGGCTCTATCCCCGATTCGGCGCGATCATCGACCAGTATGACGCGTCGCGCGCCGCGTTTACGACCTACCTTACCTGGGTAGTCAGGCTTTCCTGGAAAACATTCTGGCGAAGCCAATATAGCCGCGACGCCTGCCAGCGCGTACTGGAAACCGAGGAATTCACGAATCGACTGAGTATTGAAACGGAGATGGACAATTCAGGGGAATGGAACGCCGAGACGGCCGACAGGGCCGAGAACTACGGAACGTTGCCACACACGAAGGCAACGCGCACCATCCGGCAAAGCAGGAAACGCCGGGAAATGGATTCACGGAAAATATTCCTGCTCGCGTGCAAGGCCGGTAATTTCCTCGATGAAACCGCGGTGGGAAAGATCGCCAAGCGTACCGGCTATGACGAGGAATATGTCCGAAAGACGCTCGGAATAATCCATGAACGATGCAAACTCAAGCGTGAGAGGATGCAGTTTCTCCGCGAGCAGCAGAACATCTGCTATATTCGCGCGCAAAAATGCCTGTACGAGATGAAATACCTCGAGCGCGAGTCGAACCGGTATCTGGCCCTTGAGCGCGAATACCGCTATTGCGTCGTCAGGCTTGAAAAGCTCCGTTCGCGCTCATCGCGCCAGATCCGTTCCCCAAGTAACCGTTTCCTCGCAACGACGCTCGGCATGAGCCGAGGAACTGTCGACGCGACACTTGCGGCAGCGCTAAAACATGGGTATTCTGATGAACCATGAAGATTTATTTCGCGTCGGGCAATGCCCACAAAAAGGAAGAACTCGCGAGGATACTTCCGAATCATACGATCGTCATTCCATCGGACGAGGGTATTCCTTTCGATCCCGAGGAAACCGAGACAACCTTTTTCGGAAACTCGCTTATAAAGGCCCGAACCCTCTTTGAAATCACGGGTAAGCCGGTCATTGCCGACGATTCCGGTATCTGCGTCGATGCGCTTGGAGGGGACCCGGGGGTGCTTTCCGCCCGGTACGGTTCGGAAAACGGCCAGAAGCTGGATACGGCAGGCAGAAACCGACTCCTCCTTTCACGCATGGAGGGAATCAAGAACCGAACCTGCCGTTTCGTGTGCAATATGGTGCTCTATGTCGCGACCGATCGCTTTTATTCCGTCCAGGAAACCCTTGAAGGTACGCTTGTCACCGAAAATCGGGGGTCAGGCGGCTTTGGCTACGACCCGCTGGTCCTCGTGCCCGTCCTTGGACGTACGGTTGCGGAACTTACTCCCGAAGAAAAAGACGAGCTGTCCCATCGAGGAAAGGCCGGTCGCGTTATAGCCCGGCTTCTTTCCTGAAAAGATACACATGCGGCGCGGCTGTGCCCATCCATGAGAGGCCGGCCTCTTTCGCGACCAGGCAGAGCGCTTTCCGTGAATAAAACGAGATATGCGTAGGATCCTGGCGATACCACCAGGAGATAAATCGGTCTGAAAGCACGGGACCGGATTCAGGAACGTCGGTCTGGATACCATCATCGAGCAAATGGGTTCCGATTGCGAAAAAACCGCCAACTCGAAGACATTCTGCGGCAAGGACAAAATCCTGAAGCGGATTCGCAAAATGCTCGACCACTTCAAGACAGGTCACCAGGTCCGCGCCTTCGGGAAATGCTTCGGTATCGGGTAAAAAGTACGGATCCCGGCCGCGCGCATCAAACCCCTGTTCACGGAGGAGCTTGACCAGTGACGGTTCAGGACCGCTTCCATAGTCGAATATCTTCCAATTTTTCGATGTAATTTCCGAGACGTCAGGAAAATCCATGATTGCGTCGATAAAATGCCCAAGATATTCACGATATGAGCTGTTTTCCAGCGTGTTTTCATGCAATAAATACCGTTGGCGTTCATCCTCCGGATTTAATAGCAGAGATCGATCGAGAAAAATACCGCCACAAGAGGCGCACGCATAGTACTGCCTATCCCCGGCTACACCGGCACGGCATGAAATCGATCCGCAAAATGCGCATTTTTTCATTTTTTTCCTGAAAACCCCTAAAGATTATACCAACACCTGCCGATAAGAAAAATGGAGAAAGAGTGCGCGTTTTTTATTCTTCGTCGAAGGTATGAAAAGCGAACGGCTTTTGCTTCATTTTCGGCATTCCGGGAAACAACTTTACGGCTTTTTGCCATAAATGCGCAAACGGGATACCGGACGGGAAACATGGATGCTTCCCGACTACATATTCCATGGAGGAATAACTATGGTTATCAACCACAACCTTTCTGCAATGTTCGCACAGCGCGAACTCGGCGTCACCAATGGTCGTATCGGTGGAGACATTGAAAAACTGTCTTCCGGCATGCGGATCAACAAAGCGGGTGACGATGCTTCCGGACTTGCTGTTTCCGAGAAAATGCGGAGTCAGATTCGCGGCTTAAGCCAGGCATCTAACAACGCACAGAACGGCATCAGCTTCATCCAGGCAACCGAAGGCTACCTGCAGGAAACTTCCGACATTCTCCAGAGAATTCGCGAACTGGCTGTACAGTCATCGAACGGTATCTATTCGTCCGAAGACCGCATGCAGATCCAGGTCGAGGTTTCTCAGCTGGTTGCGGAAGTAGACAGAATCGCAAGTTCTGCCCAGTTCAACGGCATGAACATGCTCACCGGACGTTTCGCCCGTGAAAGCGGCGAAAACACGGTCACCGGATCAATGTGGTTCCATATCGGCGCCAACATGGATCAGCGTGTTCGCGTGTACATCGGAACCATGACTGCCTCCGCCCTTGGCGTTCGCAATCTCGGTAACGGATCGATCATGACCCTCGAGAACGCGGATTCTTCGAATCGCGGTATCGGAATCATCGATCAGGCACTCAAGACCCTCAACAAGCAGCGTGCGGACCTCGGTGCATACCAGAACCGCATGACCCATGCCGTTGGAGGCCTGAACATTGCCGGCGAAAACCTGCAGGCTGCAGAGTCTCGCATTCGCGACACCGACATGGCAAAGGCAATGGTCGAGTACACCAAGAACCAGGTACTTTCGCAGTCCGGTACTGCGATGCTTGCCCAGGCTAACCAGTCGAGCCAGCAAGTCTTGTCTCTTCTGAGATAACGTAGTATACTGTGATTTGGGATGGGTTCGGCTTTTGGGCCGGATCCATCCTATATCCGGAAACCTGCCATTTTTGGCAGGTTTAATGTGTTTCCAGGGCAACAAACCTTGAAAATGCATGCGCTCACGCAGTCAAACAAGCCCTTACCGGCATTTTGAATGCAAGAGTTCTTTGAAAAATACCTTCCTTGAGGTACGCATGTCACGGTATTGACGGTTTCGTTCTCCCCTTCCGGGGAAAAAGCGGAACTATCAGTGCCGTGTAGCGACGGCCCAAATCCGGGAGAGGCGCTTTCGTCTTTCGAATTTGGATACCGTTACATGCGGCGCTCTGATCGGGCAAGGATTGCCCGATCAATACGATTTCAAGGAGGGTCATATGGTAATTAATCACAATATGAGCGCTATGTATGCTCAGCGACAGTCCGGTGTCATCGAGACCGGGATGCAGCAGAACATTGAAAAGCTCTCAAGCGGGCAACGAATCAACCGTGCAGGTGACGATGCTTCAGGTTTGGCAGTATCTGAAAAGATGCGCAGCCAGATCCGGGGTCTCAACCAGGCCGGACAGAATATCCAGAATGGCGTATCGTTCATCCAGGCGACCGAAGGTTACCTGACTGAGACGACCGACATTATCCAGAGACTTCGTGAGCTTTCGGTTCAGTCGGCAAACGGAATTTATTCCGCCGAAGACCGTATGCAGATCCAGGTCGAGGTGTCACAGCTGGTCGATGAAGTTAACCGCATTGCTAGCCATGCCCAGTTCAACGGAATGAATATCCTTACCGGAAGGTTTGCAAAGGACTCTGCTTCAGGTCCGATGCAGCTCCAGGTCGGCGCCAACGTCGATCAGAGCGAGAAGATCTTTATCGGGACCATGACCGCTACGGCTCTTGGTCTTGCCGGAACCCAGGGAACGAATAATTCTATGATTTCATTATCATCCGTTGATGGCGCGAATATGGCTATCGCCTCCCTCGACTCGGCCCTCAAGACCGTTTCCAAGCAGCGCGCCGACCTCGGTGCCTACCAGAACCGGTTCGAAATGGCTTACAAGGGAATTGCGATTGCATCCGAAAACCTGCAGGCCGCGGAGTCTAGGATCCGCGATACCGACATGGCAGAGGAAATGGTCTCTTTCACCAAGAACCAGATTCTTAGTCAGGCAGGAAACGCGATGATCGCCCAGGCGAACACCCAGCCCCAGTCTGTTCTCAGACTGATGCAGTAAACGGAATGACCAAAACGAAGCCATAAAGAGAATTCTGGACGTCATCTCTTAGGTTTTGGACAGAGGTTAATCCCGTGGTTTTCCGGAAGAAGAAGATGCGCCCTTCTTCTTCCCCTTAATACACAACCGGAAAAAATAAATTCCGGTATTAGATACGAATACTGAAGCGAAGAGCATTTGCGCGTCGCTGAAAGACCGGGGCTTATGGCCCGAGCTTTCCTGCATCAGGGATGATGCAGTGCAGTAGTCTTTCAAGGAGGTTGCCGATGAGTATGGAAGTAACCAGCATCGGGCAGCAGTTAACGGCAATGGATCGCCGTCTTGAAGGTTCGGTCAATTCAACTTTGAGAAGTACATCTGAAGCTTTACAGACAGCGGACAACACTGCACGGACAACGCTGACCGACAGGATCAGTGCGGAAAAGGTTTCCCGGATAGTTGAGCAAATTCAAGGAGTCTCCAACCTGTTTGACCGGAAGCTGAGTTTCCAGGTCAACAAGGAACTCGACGAAGTCGTGGTCAAGGTAATTGATTCAACTACCGATAAAGTAATCAGGGAAATACCCTCTGCCGAGATACAGAAACTCCAGATAAGGATCAAGGAGGCATTGGGCCTTCTCTTTGACGAGTCGATATAGCGGTTTATCGCTGCCGTGATGAACGTACCTCAGGTCAGGAAATTTGAGGGAGGTCAGTATGTCCGATATCAGCATTCCGGGCGTAACGGCAAGCAAGTACAAAACTGACGAACTCATCGAAGGTCTGATGAAGGTCGAGCGGGTACCCCGTGACCGCGCCGACGCAGATCTGAAGCTTTATCAAAAACAGCAGAAAGCCTGGAGAGACCTTAACCAGCAAACCTCCACCCTCAGGGATACCGCAAAATCGCTGTATTCGTATAATAATCCTTTCAGCGAAAAGAACGCGAGCTCAACCAACGAGCGAGCCATCACGGCGTCCGCGACTCGCGATGCCCGCGACCAGTCGATTAAAGTATCAATTAGCCAGATAGCGGCGGCTGATTCATTCCTTTCTCGAGAAGTGCCCGAAGACGGAAAGGTTCCAAAGGGTGAATATGCCTTTTCCGTCGGGGAGAAAACGATCAGCTTCTCCTGGAAAGGAGGATCGTACCGCGATTTTTTCGACGCGCTAAACCGGCGATCCGAGGGCGTTCTTCGAGGATCGCTTATACAGGTAACGCCAAACACGCGTTCAATGCTCATTGAGTCGCTCAAAACAGGCTCGAAGGAACGGCTCGCGTTCTCGAAAGACGCACTCGCGTTCGCCCTTGATGCGGGTTTCATAAAGAAAAACGACGCGACCGTTATTACCGTAAAACCGGACGCCATACAGGCAAGACCTGTGTCCAATGCCGTAGCGGAATTCTCCGCGCCAGCGCGCGCTTCGAACGGCTATACCCTTGAATACACCATTTCCGTCGCGGGAGAAGACGCAAGCGCTGCCCCGCCCCCGCCGCCACCGGGTCCCGATACCGGGAAGCCCGGGTCGATTACCTATCAAGAAATCACGATCGTCAATTTCGACTCAGAAACCGCCCTTGCCGAGGCGCAAGCTCCGGTTCCACGCGAGCCGGTATCGGATCTTTCTGTCCTTTCGCTCAGATCCACGAAAGGTATTGCCATACCGCTTCCCCCAATCCCCGAAATGGCTTCCAAAATAACCGTAACCGTTCCCCTGGGTGAATACGGCGACGTAAACGCGCTTCTCGTCCAGAACAAAAACACCGCGCGGTCGGTGACGCTCGAAAACATCAAAATATATGACCCGAAGGTCGCAGGCGACTATGTTCCGGTCAATCCCGTCTCCGTCGCACAGGACGCGATCATGAAATACGAGGGGATATCGATCACGCGTTCTACGAACACGATCGACGATCTCGTTCCCGGAGTCACCTTAACCCTCAATGAACCGACGGACAAGACAGAAACACTGACCATTAAACCCGATACCGAGGTCGCAAAAGAGGCGATAATCGGGCTTGTCGGAAACTATAACCGCGTTCTGGCCGAGATCAACATCCTGACGCAAAACAAGCCGGAGATCATCACCGAAATCAGCTATTTCACGCCGGATGAAAAAAAGGAAGCGGAGGAGAAGCTCGGCATGCTTCAAGGCGACACGACCTTGAACGGGGTCAAGTCATCGCTTCAGCGCATAACGAGCAACGTGTATCGTACGCGCGAAACAAACGCGATCACATTGCTTGCCCAGATCGGCATTTCGACGAAGACGACCGCCGGAGCCGGGGTTGAGGCGTCACGCATGCGCGGCTATCTTGAAATCGACGAAAAGAAACTCGACGAAAACCTGAAATCGCACATACAGGAAATCAAGGCGCTTTTCGGTTATGATTCAGATGGGGATCTCGTCATCGATTCGGGCGTGGCGCAGGCGCTCGACGCGAATCTTACCCCATACGTGCAAACCGGCGGAATATTCCCCAGCCGCACCCAGGGGCTCGGGACGCGGATATCCGATACGCAGAAAAAGATCACGAAGCTTGACGAGCAACTCAAGCAAAAAGAATCTGAGCTGAAGGCAAAATATGGGCAGATGGAAGGCACGCTGAACAGCCTTCAAAATCAGTCCAACGCGATTTCGAATTTCAACAAACAGAACGGAAACTGAAACAAGGGGAAACACCATGGATATCCTGATTAACGGCAACAAGATCGACTATACGATCGAAAAAGAGAAGAACCTCGGGGAGATCCTGGGGGCCATTGAATCGTTGTGCGAGGAATCAGGAATGACCATAACGGGCATCCGCGTTGACGGCTCGACATTTGAGGCGGACACGCTTGACCCGCTTTTCGCGCGCGACCCATCCGGCATCTCGACAATTGAACTTGATACCATAAACTCGCAGGACATCATTGGGATGCTCCGCGACTTCGGCAATCGCATGTCGGGATTCGTCCCGCAGCTCAAGGAAATCCCCGTACAGCTCCAGACGGGCAAGGACATGACGGTCCTTGAAACCATCCATCGCTTTTCGCTTGATCTTCAGGGCCTGTACCAGGTTCTGCCGCTTATACCCCTCGCCGGCTTGCCGGGCGAAAGTTCAACCGTTGATGGCATACCGTTTGGCGAGTATCCATCGGAACTCGCACCCGTATTGAGCGAGCTTATCAAGGCTCTCGAGATCAAGGACACCGTCCTTGCGGGAGACCTTTCCGAGTACGAACTCGCGCCAAGGATCGAGCGCCTTGGAATGGCGCTTTCCGCAGTCTAGCAGGAGGTAATGCATGAACGGCTTTCCGCTTTCACAGCTTCTTCCCTACCAAACCAACGTGCAACCGGGATATTTCATCGCGGCGGGTATTTTCGTATTCGTTTTTCTGCTTCTTCGAATCTATAACAACCGAACGAAAAATCACGCGCAGAAAAGCGAAAACAAAAAAGTGCATCCCGCAGGCGTTCAGTCCTCAAAAAGCGAGGATACCTTCCATGAACCGCAACTCAAGACCCCTGATAAAAAAGAGCTTAAAGAGGTTATCGCGGAATACGGCTTTAACAACGAGCAGGCGGATTATTTTTCACGCCTTTGCAATACCAGCCTCATCGGCAGTCCGCGACACCTTGCCGAAAACCAGCGCGCGCTCGACGAGTTGATAGCCAATACGATCAACAGGATTCATACCTCGGCGTCGACGGAACGCGAGATCGAGCATAACAAGACATTGCTATATATGATACGCGAGACTATCGAGAATCACAATCGAAATTCGAAGCTCATTACCTCGACGCGATCGCTTCAGAACGGACAGCCCTTCACCCTCATTACGGGAAAGGAAGAACACTATCCGTCGATCATTGTCATTAACACCCCGTCGGGAATCCTTTGCAAGGTTCCTCGAGACATTTTCGGCAACGAACTCCGCCTGCCTATCTGGTCGAAGGCGCGAATCCTTTTTTACACGCGCGCCGGTCAGGCATATCAGTTTGTAGGTCGCATTCTACGGTATGAATCCGGACAAAACGAAACCATGATGATGATCGCCCACACAAATTCGGTTAAGGCTTTTCCTAACCGCCGTCATGACCGAAAGTCAATACAGACAATCTGCATGTATTCACATGTCACCGTCGCGAATGTGGTAAGTGGCAAACATACCGAGCACAAGTTTTACCCTTCACCGAAAAGCTTCCCCGGAACCATTATTGATATATCATCCGGAGGATGCAGCATCGAGGCGGCCACGTCGGTTGGGATAGGCGAATACATCAGTATACGATATATACTTGAGGGTAAAACCGAAGATACGATAATAGGAAAAGTGATCCGGGCCAGCCCATCCAAGGATCCCAGCATCACGGTTATACATATCCAGTTCGCCAAAATGCCCCGGGCAGCCTTGAACAGGATATTTTCATATATTTACAACTATGGAGAGCGCCGTTCGTGACGATTCTTGAACTGAAGGACATCAGTAGAGAGGAGAATTTCATCTACTACCGTCGTGAATTTACCGCATCCGCGGTTTATGACCTACCCGGCAAACGCCATACGGGTCAGATTAAATTCACGATAGAAACAGAACCAACTGGAAAGAAGGATATCCACGTTACCCTTATCGATGCGGTCGACTATCCCGTCCTTCCAGTACTCAAGGCCCTCAAGGATTTTATCCTTGCAATGGATCGCGAACGAATGCTGCCGTAGCGAGCGTCTTGCTTGACCGTTTATTTTGAATCGGTTAGTGTAATTTCATGACTTTCGTTACTAATACCCCCGACGAAACGACGCGACTCGGCATGCGAATCGGCTCGATGCTCCGCAAAGGCGACGTCGTCGCCCTCCAGGGCACGCTTGCGGCGGGAAAAACAACCATAACAAAGGGAATCGCGCTTGGGCTCGGAATAACCGAGGACGTTACGAGTCCGACGTTTACCCTGATATCCGAATATTACGGACGCCTGCCGCTCTATCACATGGACGTCTATCGTCTCGATTCAACCGAGGATTTTATCAATCTCGGCGTCGAGGAACTGCTCTACGGGAACGGCGTCTGCGTCGTCGAATGGAGCGAAAAGGTGATGGAGGAACTTCCGGCTTCATCCATCCGCATACGCCTTGAGTCCGAGGAAGACGGTTCCCGTACCATCTCGGTCGAAAACTGGCACTATGGGGAGCTTTTAGCATGAATATACTGGCTATAGATTCGGTGACCTCGATACTTTCCGTTACGGCATCGGGACAGAACGGAACGGTAACGGTCGCCCTTGATTCCGGAACCCAACACGCCGAAACCCTTATAGGACTTATTGATAAAGCCGTTTCCATCGCCGGGTTTACCGCGCGCGAAACCGGGCGGGTCGCCTGCGCCGAAGGTCCCGGCTCTTTTACCGGACTCAGGATAGCCTATGCGGCGGCAAAGGGCATCGTTCTCGCGTCGGGCGCCGAACTTGTTCCGGTACCTACGCTACCCTGCTATGCCTCGGGGTTTGAATCCTGGCCAGGCGCGGTCGTCAGCGCACTCGACGCGAAAAAGGGCCGCTTTTACGTGCAGGTATTCAGGAAAGGATCGGCGATGACCGGTTCGCTTGATATATCGGCGCACGAAGTCATGGAATACCTTGATCCGGCCGAGCGAATTCTCGTCACCGGTCCCGACGCGGAGCTTTTCGCTGAAGCCCTTTCGCTCTCATTTGCTGGTATTGACGTCGTCTCCTATAACGGCGGTCGCGCGGGAATATCCGCCGTTTTGGCCGAATTTGCCAAAAATCATGGAAGCGAGTATACTGGAATTGTACCCGACCATGCAGGTCCGGCATATGTGAGAAAAAGTGACGCAGAAACAAATACCAGAAGATAAAAAACCCGATTCATTGATACTCGAAGAGCTCTCGCTAGCCGAAGAAGTCCAGCCGGTTATCGAGCCCGTAGTTCCGGAATCCGCCGAATCAACGCACGAGAAATGGAACCGGACGATCATTAATGATATCATCAAGCTGTCCGACAATCCGAATCTCGCACTTCTCGTCCTCGATACCGATCTGACGATTCTGCATTCAACTCCAAAAGCGGCTATGATGTTCCGCCATTATTATCCGATTTTGCCAAAACCCTTTTTTAATGTGTTTCACCAAACACTCGGACAGGAAGAAATGAAGGACCTCGTCATCTCGCTTCGCTCATACGAGCGTGGGTATTCCTGGACGGGAACGCTTCTCCACAAAACGCCAACGACGAAGACCATGCATACCCGAACGACCTTCGTGCCGTTTTTCGCCGATTCGCACAAGATAGCGGGCTATCAGGTATTTTTCGAGGACATCACGCCGGGATACAACCATAACCTCAGATCGACGTTCAAGAGCATCCTCGAAGCAGCGAAGCTCAAGGATAACGATACGGGGCTCCATAACGAGCGCGTGAGCTATTACTGCAAGAAGCTGTCGGAATACCTCTATAGCCTCAAGATGTATCCGCAGATCGACCCTGATTTCATCGACAACATCGGATTTCTTTCGGCCATGCATGACGTCGGAAAGATCGGCACGCCGGATTACATCCTGCAAAAAACCGGGAAACTGACGGAACTTGAGTGGGACATCATGAGGGAACATACGATAAACGGGACGTTCATCCTTTCCTCGTATCCCGTGTCAATGGCCAAGGAAATCGCGCTCAGCCACCATGAATGGTGGAACGGCTCGGGATATCCTTTTAAGCTTGAAGGCGAGATGATTCCGCTCTCGGCAAGGATCGTCACGATCGCGGACGTGTACGACGCGCTCCGCATGAAGCGGACGTACAAGAACGAATACACGCACGAGGAAACCGTGCAGCACATTATCGCGAACTCAGGCACGCAGTTCGACCCCGCGCTCATCGTCATTTTCGAGCAGATTCATCAGGATTTCAACGATATATGGAACCTGCTCCGCGACAACGAATACGAAGCGCCAGACGGGCGCGACCGTTCCATGGAGTTTTCCGATTCCTTCTAGGAATCAAGTCCCAATTACGGCAGCTGTATGTTTGAAAGCCCCTCGAGATTGACAGGGCTCGTCGCAGCCGCTCGGTTTTCGCTTTGTATCGCCTCGTACACTTCCTGGCGGAATACCTTTACCGCCCGCGGGGCATCGACGCCTATCTTTACCTGATCGCCACGTATCTCGATAATAGCAATCGAGATATCCTCGCCTATCATGATTTTTTCATTTATTTTTCGTGATAGTATCAGCATCAGTTCCCCCGTCTCGCGGCGGTTTCGGCGACGAGGTCGTGCTTGGTTTGCCAGCGCGGATCAGACAATATTGCCTGCATCGCTTCGTTGTTCTCGCGGTTGATGATAAGCGGTCCCTGGAGGTTAGCGGTTATCGGGCCTCCATCGGTCGGTATCGTGATGAGCACGAACACGAGAACGTCCGATGGAGAGGCGATTTTGAGAGGCGCGAGCACCGAATCCTCTATGTCGATCTCGTAATCGGGCCTGAAGATGAAAGGATCGATCGCTAGAAAGGCGAGTTCCGGCTTGTCCATTGATTGTACCCAGATAAACGGTTTTTGCTTCGCGTCGATAAGCGCGAACGAATGGCACTGCCCGAAGCCGTAAAATCCCTGCGAAAGATTGATGATCTGCTTTTCGAGGATGGACACGCGGCCCATCGCCTTTGTCTCGATTTCCATTAAAACACCTTATTTAACGTAATTCAGGAGCGTATTGGAGTACAGTTTTCCCGCCGTACTCAGCGTTGCCTGCTGTGTATACTCAAACATTTTAAGGTCTGTGATCGCTTTTGTAAAGTCAATATCGGCTTCCCGCGATTCTGCGGCCGTTACGTTCACGGTCTGATAGGCGATTCTTGCCATCGTAGCCTGCGTTCGCTCGTATTGCGATCCGATCGACGCGAGCCGGGTCGCGAGGTTGTCGATACCGCCATCCACCGATCCGAGGACCTTACCCCCGATCGCGTCCTGGTCCCCGCTGAGCATCGCGTCGCGAAGCGCGATGACGGAATCGAAAAGCGAACCGCCGGACATGCGCACGGAGTTCGCAATGTTATAGGGAGGCCGTTGCCCGGCCTTTACCATGCCAAGAGAAGCGAGCACGTCACCGCCTTCGCCGTCGCTAATCCAAAGCTGGCGCGAGTCGGTCGTTTCCAGGTTAAGGCCGTTTGTGACCGGGTCGATAAACGCCTTCACGCCCGCGCCCGAGTCGTTAATCTTGGAAATGATCGCGTAGACGTTATCGCCCGCGGTAAGCGGAATGGTAACGCCGTCGACCTCGATGGTCGTATCTGCCTTAACCATATAACTCGTCGCATCGACCTCGGAAAAAAGACTCTGCTTTTCTGCCCAGAAGGTACGATTCCCCGCCTGTGCGGTCGCTAGATGCGACTGCTCGTCGATCTCGATATTCTTTCCGTCGACGGTTCCGTTATAGCGAACCTGCATGACGACCGGATGTCCCGCGCCATCGCGATCACCGAGCACGGTCTCGAATGGCTCGGTAAAACTCTTGGTACCCGCGAAAAGCCTGACGCCATCGGGACCAGTCGCGTTCCCGTTCGAGATGAGTTCCTTAAGAAGCTCGTCGACCTCGGTTGCCATGTTCTTGAGATCGCCTTTGGTATAGGTACCGTTCGCGCCCGCGACGGCGAGTTCCCTGACCCGCTGCATGATCTGGAGCGACTGGTTCATGTACCCTTCGGTAATCTTGAACTGATCGCTTACGGTCTTCGCGTTTCGCTCGAATCGATCGAGCCGGGCGAGATACGACTGATACCGGACGCTATGCCCGGCCGCAAGCGGGTCGTCGCGAAGGTTGAGAATCTTCCGCTGGCTCGAGATGCTGTTATTGGTATCGCTGAGGCGCGACTCCTGCCTTCGGAGCGCGAATTGCGTATCGGTATGCTGAAGGTTGCTGCTAATTCTTCTCATTCACTGTCCCCTTATACGCCCATCCGGTTGATAACCGTGTCGAGCATTTCGTCCTGAGTCGCTATAAACTTCGCGGCCGCGTTATAGCCGTGCTGGAATTTTATGATATCCGCAAGTTCCTCGTCGACGTTGACGCCAGAGATCGCGTCGCGCATGTCGTGCAGTTCCTTCATGATGGCGATCTGGGTTTCGAGCGAGCGCGACGCCTGTTCACCCTTGAGACCGACATTGGTTATCGTGTCGGCGAAGAAATCGTCGAAGGTTCTGGTGTTCCCGACCATGACGGCCGTATTTCGGATCGCCGCTATAGCGACCGCAGCCCGATTATCGCCCGGATTCACGGTTCCGTCCTTGTCGGCGAAGCCTGCTGCGATCGTGTTAACGTCGTTTTTAATCTGCTTGCTTATTTCCATCCAACCGGCGGGATGCGCGATCGGGGCGACCGCGTACTGAAGCGTTCCTCCCGCAAGAGAGGTATTCGCATCTGCGCGATCCCAGGTATACGCGCCATCCGCACCCGTTCCGCCGAGCACGCCCGCATAGCCCGCGAGGAACCTCCCTGAGTCTTCCATATGCCTGATAACGAAATCCGGGTTTTCTTTCTGTTGGGCCGTAGTTCCCTTCATGACGAGCCGTCCCTCGCGATCAAGGCTCGCGACGACCTCGGCGCCTGAGGCGTTGATGCGCGCCACGACGTCCGCGACCATATCGGTCGAGCGATAGGGCACGGTGACGATTCCGTCCGCGGAGGAAAGCGAGAGGGTTCCCTCGAGGCCGATCTGCTCGCGCGCCTGAAGCTTGTTCGCGCCGGTGACGCGGTATATATACGATGAATCGTACTCACCGTCGCCGTTTCGGTCATAATTTCCCGCGACGTTATTGATGAAATTCTGCTCAGTGAAAAAATCGATCCCGGTTTTGCCGTTCGCGCCGGTTCCGTCGCGATGAATGTCGTTAACGAGATCGACAAAACTCATCGTCATAGTATCGAGCTTCTGGATCTCGTCGCGAAAGTCTCCGTCGCGAAGGTCGATGAGGGCAGCAAGCTTTCCGCCCGTGAACTCCGCGCGGTTTCCGTTCTCGCTCCAAACGACCTCGGCGTACCCGTCGTTCGAAAGGCCCGTCTTGAGCTCAAAGGTACGGAAGCTTTTTCCCTGCACGAGCTCAAGGCCCGCCGTATGGATCACGTATTCATCAGGGTCGCGTTGATCGACGGTTATGTTGATAAGCCCTGAAAGTTTTTCGGTTAAAAGGTCGCGACGGTCCATGAGATCGTTCGGGTTATCGCCCATCGCCTTAACCTTAATAATCTCCTCGTTGAGCGCGGCGATTTGCCGCGAATAGTCGTTGACCTGTCGGGTAACCCCTTCGATATCCCCGTTGAGCATGTCGCGCACGCCCTGGAGCGCGCGGTACTGCTGATGGATAGAGTCTACGAGGGTCTCGCCGCGCGTGAGAACGGCCTGCCTCGAGGCGCGCGATTCCGGATATAAGGATAGTTCCTGCCATGAATCCCAGAACTGATCCATTCGGGTGCGAACGGAGGTTTCGGTCGGCTCGTTGTAAATCTGCTCCATCATCAGAAGGTAATTATCCCGGGTCTGCCAATACCCTTCACCGTTCGCCTGACCGACGATACGCTGATCGAGAAGCTCGTCCCTGAGACGCCGGATCGATTCCACCGAGACGCCCTGACCGATTTGACCGGGCGTCTCCGCTCGGGAAAGATCGGGACGATAGAGAGGATCGGTCGCCTTGAGCTCAACACGCTGTCGGCTATACCCTTCGGTTGACGAATTTGAAAGGTTATGGCCTGCCGTCTGTATCGATTGGCTATGCGCGAAGAGGCTTCTTTTTCCCATCTCTATGCCGGTAAACGTTGAGGACATTTTTTGCTCCTTATCAGAATGAACGGTTAAGGACAAGGCTGTCCACGTTGGAGGAAACGATGCTTCCCCGTCGCGTGTAGATCTTGTTCTTTCGTCCGGGCAATACGGTTTCGAGCATACCGGCAATCACGGTACGCGCGTTGTTTATATAGGTGTTGAATACGTCGTTTTCGGTTTTTGAGAGAAGAAGGAGACGTTTCATCTCGCGGAAGAGGTTATTCAGCCGAAGGCGCTGCTCGCCCTCGAGCGATGCGGTTATCGCGTAAAAGTCCCGAGAACCCTCGGCATCGGGCGCAACGTCGCGGACGCAGGCGATTCGCTCGTCATCGAGCCGCGTAAAGATCGTGGAATACGTCCCCGATTCGGAGGTTTCTTTCTGAAGAAGTACCCAATCGCGAACCAGTACGCATTCGTACATTCGCTTCTGGCAGGCATACAGCGCCTGAAGCACGGATATCTCGTTGCGGAGGATTTCCTCAAGTCTTGCGAAAGTATCGTTCATGTTGTCCATGGCAAAACACTCCTTCAATTCATTATCGGAACGGCGCGAGCGAACTGAAACAGAAAAGATCCCTGTTATTGACTTTTTTCTCCCATTCTGGCATTATTGTTTTCGTCATTCTTGGTGGGTGTAGTTCAGGGGTAGAGCACCAGATTGTGGATCTGGCTGTCGTGGGTTCGAAACCCATCACCCACCCTTCCTGGTATCCAGTTCATGCATCATGATTCTGGATACCGGGTGTTTTGCAGGAACTTGGTATGCGCCCGTAGCTCAGTTGGATAGAGCGACGGACTTCGAATCCGTAGGTCGCAGGTTCGATTCCTGTCGGACGCAAAAAAAAGTCGATTCGGTATCAAAGCCGGTTGACAAAAAAAACGGTTTGCTGTATAACAATAAACCGTTACGAATGCAAACGTTGCCGTCAAATAGCAACGAATGCAAACAAGACCCGGGCCATTAGCTCAGCTGGTAGAGCAACAGACTCTTAATCTGTGGGTCGAAGGTTCGATCCCTTCATGGCTCAGATCGAACAAAAATGGGTGTGATTGACACACTGAAGTTTGTTCGATAAACTACTGTCACTTGCGAATTAGCGGTTTCCGGAAAGGAAGCGGCTTACAGAGTGAGCGAGAGTGGTGGAATTGGCAGACACGCCAGACTTAGGATCTGGTGCCTTGGCGTGAGGGTTCAAGTCCCTCCTCTCGCAGGTTCCGCCGCTTAGTGCAGTACAACATTTTGATTTTGCGGGAATAGCTCAGTGGTAGAGCGCGACCTTGCCAAGGTCGATGTCGCGGGTCCGACTCCCGTTTCCCGCTCTTACTCGGAAAGCGATTCGGTAAAATCCGGATCGCTTTTTTTTATATTACAGCACAATAACCGCAGGCCGGTTTTTATAACTTTACTAAATCAAGAGGATGTCACCATGAATCTGAACAAGCAGTTTACAAAGCTTGACAAGTCCCGCGTACAGCTCGACGTTACCATCAAACAGGATGAAATCGCGAAGGCCTATCAGGAACTTTTGCAGAAGTATTCCAAAACCATACAGATTCCCGGCTTTCGCAAGGGAAAGGTTCCTGTCGCCATATTGGAGAAGAAATACGGCGAAGCGCTCAAGGGCGATGTCGCGGGCGACATTATGGAAAAAGCCCTCGGCGAGATTTTTGAGGCCGCGAATGAATTCGAGCGACCGCTCCCCTATTCTCAGCCCTCCATGGACAAGACCCCGGACTTCGACCTAGCGAAGGACCTTTCGTTTACCGTTACTTATGATACGTTCCCCGAAGTCAAGCTCGGCACCATTGATGGCTTCAAGATCGAGGTTCCCCAGGTCGCGATCGGCGACGCCGAGATGAAGGAAGAGCTCGAGGCAATCCGCGACCGCAACGCGATCGTCGTTGATCGCAACGACGGGGACAAGGCCGCGAAAGACAACATCGTTACCGTCAATTATAGCGAGCTCGACGAGGCTGGCAACGTGATCGCCGGAACCGAGCGTCAGGATTTCGTTTTCACCATCGGAACCGGTTACAATATCTTCAAGTTTGACGACGATGTCATCGGCATGAAAAAGGGCGAGACCAAGGATTTCACCAAGAAATTCCCCGCCGACTTCGAGGACAAGGAAATCGCCGGCAAGACGAAAAAGCTCCGCGTTACCCTGACCGCGCTCAAGGCGCGCAACCTCCCCGACCTTGACGACGAGCTCGCCCAGGACGTAAACGAAAAATACAAGACCCTTGATGATCTGAAGGCTGACATCAAGAAGAACATGGAAACCGCGCTCGAGAACAAGCTGAAGGAAATCAAGTCGAACGGCCTTCTCGAGAAGATAATCGAGAAAAACGCCTTCGAGCTCCCTGAATCGATGATTCAGGCGGAACTCGAGTCCCGTTGGCAGATGCTCGCACAGCGCTTCCGCACCGACGTTGCGCAGCTCGAAAAGCTTATCGTATCGTCCGGTCAGAGCAAGGAAGGCATGCTCAAGGAATGGCGAACTGAGGCAGAGAAAATGCTTAAAAGCCGCGTAATCGTCGAACTTCTCCTCAAGGAACGCGACATTACCGTTACCGCTGACGAGGTCGAGGCAGAATATGCCCGCATGGCCGAGGGCGCCGGTATTTCCGTCGATGAGGTGAAAAAACACTATGCGGATCCCCGCAGGAAAGAGTATCTTATAGACGACATCAAGGAGCAGCGCCTGTATGCACAGCTCCTTGAAAAGTGCACTCTTTCCAAGGGCGCTAAGACAGCCTTTGCAGATCTTTTCAAGAACGAGCAGTAAACATGAATGAACAAATGAACAATCTGGTTCCCTACGTTATCGAGCAAACCGGTAACGGAGAACGGTCGTACGATATATTCTCGCGGCTTCTGAAAGACAGGATTGTTTTCATTGACGGTGAGATAACCGACGCAACGGCCGACCTCGCGGTGGCTCAGCTCCTTTTCCTCGATTCGCAGAACCCGGAAAAGGACATTAACCTCTATATCAACAGCCCTGGCGGTTCTGTGACCGCTGGGCTCGCGATCTACGATACCATACAGCAGATCCGCTCCGACGTGCAGACCTTCTGCCTTGGTCAGGCCGCGAGCATGGCGGCGATTCTCCTTGCGGGCGGCACAGCCGGCAAGAGGAACGCACTCCCCTCCTCGCGCGTCCTCATCCATCAGCCTTGGGGCGGCGTTCAGGGACAGGCTGTCGATATCGGCATCCAGGCCCGCGAGATCGTCAGGCTCAAGAAGCTCACTATCGAGTATTTTGCCTTTCATACAGGAAAAACCGAGGAGCAGATAGCGCTTGGCATGGAACGCGATTTTTTCATGTCCGCGCCGGAAGCGCTCGCATATGGCATCGTCGATCAGGTAATGACCCGGAGGAAACATGGCAAAGCTGCGAAATGACAAGGAACAGACATGCTCCTTTTGCGGCAAGAACGCGGACTCAAGCCGCCGTATTATCGCCGGACCGGGAGTATTTATCTGTGACCACTGCGTGGAAGTATGCCGCGGCATCCTTGACGAGGAAAGCCAGCAGCTTTCCACCGAGTTCACCGGCGAGATTCCCACTCCGAAGGAAATGAAGGCTCACCTTGACCAATACATCATTGGCCAGGAACAGGCAAAGAAAGCCCTCTCGGTCGCGATATACAACCACTATAAGCGCATCGCCAACCCGTCAAAGAAGCCTGAGGACGTCGTTATCGAGAAATCGAACGTGTTGCTCATCGGGCCGACCGGATCGGGAAAAACCCTCCTTGCGCGAACCATCGCGCAGAAGATGAAAGTCCCTTTCGCGATCGCTGACGCGACGACGCTTACTGAAGCCGGGTACGTTGGCGAAGACGTCGAGAACATCCTCCTCAAGTTGATCCAGAACGCGGGCGGTAACATCGCCTCCGCGGAACGGGGCATCATCTATATCGACGAGATCGACAAGATCGCGCGCAAGGGCGAGAACGTCTCGATCACTCGCGACGTTTCGGGTGAAGGCGTCCAGCAGGCGCTTCTCAAGATCATCGAGGGTACGGTAGCGTCCGTCCCCCCGCAGGGAGGGCGAAAGCACCCGAACCAGGAGATGATCAAGATTGACACGACGAATATCCTTTTCATCTGCGGAGGAGCGTTCGTCGGCCTCGACAAGATGATCGAGACACGCGTCGCGCAGCATCCGATGGGTTTCGGCGCCGATATCAAGATCCGCAAGGAAAGGAACCTCCAGGAACTGTACGACCAGCTCGGTCCCGATGACCTCATCAAGTTCGGCATGATTCCGGAGTTTATCGGACGGCTTCCGATTACCGTCGCGCTCAACGAGCTTGTCCGCGATGACCTCAGGCGCATCCTCACCGAGCCGAAAAACGCGATCGTCAAGCAGTTCCAGGCTTCTCTCGATATAGACAAGGTTGAGCTCGTGTTTGAGGAAGACGCGATCGACGCGATCGCCGACCTCGCCATCAAGCAGAATACCGGCGCCCGTGGGCTTCGCGCCATCGTCGAGAAGATGATGATGGAGCTGATGTTCGAGATCCCGTCGATCGAGGGTCAGAAACGGGTCGTGATAACGAAGGATGTCGTGGAAAAGGCGGAAAAGCCCGCGATCGAGCAAGCTGACCAGAAAACGGCCTGACGTCATCAACCAGAACCGATAAAACGACAAAGACCCCGTACGCCATCGCGTTCGGGGTCTTTCATTTAATGCGGTATTTTTCCATGATGGAGTCGTACGCTCCGTTTGCGCGAATTTTCGCGAGCCCTTTATTGAACTCGTCCCGGTAATATGCCCTCACGAAGCCAACGCGATACTCGGTCTCCGGAAACAACCGGAATTCATCGAGCTGAACACTCGCGTCTACCCCGGTTTCTGGATTGTGGATTATCGTCCGAAATATCCTCGAATCACCGATCGCGACGTCGGCGCGACCGAGGAAAAGCATCCTGATCTGCGTAGTTTGGTCCGGAAGCTCAGTATATGCGTCGCATTCGCGCATCACGGAGGCGAATTCGACGCCAAGGACCGTCGCGGCTCGCTGAAACGCGACGACCCGGTAGAGACTGAGGTCGGAGATACTCTTGAGTCCCAAATTTCTGTAAGAAAGCGATAAGGCGATATTGTCGTATCGAATATAGACGTCTGATAAGTACCGGCCGGTGTTGTGCCCGCTCTGGACTGGAGCGCCGGCCATCACCGTACCGGCCGTGACGCTCGCGATAACGCGACTCAACGGATATATCTCGACCTTCACCGAATGGCCTTGTGCCGAAAGCGCGTTCCTGATGATCTCATACTCGATGCCGGTCACCGCGCCGCTTGAATCCTGCATCACGTACGGCGGAACTATCCGCAACGCGAGCGAAATCTCGTCCGAATGCGCATTCCCGAGAAATACCGAAAAAACGCACGTAGCTAAAAAGCCGATTTTTCGCCTATTCCATAAACGCATCATTGTTCTCTTCGCACCAGAAAGCAACCATAGCGGTCGCTCTCGCTACTTCTTGACCGAGGCGACGCACGCAAGGGTTTCAGCCGCGCTCTGTTTCCAGTCAAAGGCCTTCACCCATTCAAGCCCCTGTTTGATCAGGCTATTCCGAAGTTGCTCATTGTCGCCCGATGGGGTCCGAACCAGCCTTTCGATCGCGCCGGCTATCTCTTCCGGGCTATTCTGGTCAAAGTACAGCGCGCAGTCCCCGGCCATTTCAGGCAACGCGCCCGAACGGGCGCAGGCAACGGGGATTCCGCAGGCCATAGCCTCAAGGACGGGAAGACCGACGCCCTCAGCCGCCGAGGGAAAGATGCATGCGTCGGCCGCCGAAAAAAGGTCCGGAAGGTTTTGATGCGGGAAATACCCCGTAAGGAGGATATCAGACGAAACCGGCGACTTTATCACCTCGCGATGAACCATTTCCGCGTTGATACCGTCGGAACCCGCAAGGACCAGGCGATGCGGCAAGCCAGTTTTTTTCTTGAAAAGCGCGAAAGCCCGGATAAGCTCAACATGGCATTTCGTCGGATAGGCAACGCGTGAGGTATATATGATATAGGGTCGCCTGATCGAAAAAGGATGAATAAGAACCGCTTCAGTGTTCGATTGGGGGCGGGGATAAAAAAGACTTGTATCAATACCGTTATGGATAACCGTTATCCGGGATTCAGGAACATGAAGATTGACGAGATCGTCGCGAATGAACCGACTTGCGGCGATTATTCGATCGATCTTCTTGAGCTGCATCCGGAAAATACTCGCCATAATGCCATCATCCGAGTTTTTCAGGGTATCGGAAAGGATATTCTGAATTACGGCGACGGACGGAACGCCGAATTGAAACGGCAAAAGCCTTACTCCGGAAGGGAAAAGGACCGCATCGTACTTTTGCTTGCGCGCGAACGACGGAAAACCGGTGATGTGCCAGAGGCGCTCCGCAAGGAGGCTGTCCGATACCGATACGCCCGTATAGGAAACCGAATCAAGCCCTGAGGTGTACGTAAAGCGATCAAGTTCAGGACCGAAAAGATCGACGTTATAATCCGATTCTGGAAGGTTGCGCACAATTGAAAGGACGTAGGCCCCGATACCGGAACGTCCGTGATCGCAACCGAAGGTATTGATACCGATTTTCAACAGCATCCCCCATTTATCGATAGTAAAGGTCTATTATAGCACTTTTTCCCGGATTGTGCTATCCTGCATGCATGAATAGCTTTTCCGGACTTTCAATCCTCCCAGAATTGTGCACTGCCCTAGAAAAACGCTCGATAACGACACCGACTCCCGTGCAACGCGAGGTAATTCCCGCGATCCTCGCGGGCGAAAGCGTACTTTTTCAGTCCGAAACAGGAACCGGAAAGACTTTTTGCTACCTTTTGCCGGCCTTTATGACGTGCGTTGCCGACGAAACCAAGGAGTCTCCGAAGATATTGATTATTGCCCCAACCCACGAGCTCGCCTCGCAAATTAAAAGCGAAGCGGTTACGCTGGCTCAAGATTCCGCTCTACCCGTTACCGCCGCTTTGTGCATCGGAGGCGCGCCGCTCAAAAGGCAAATCGAGATGCTCAAACAAAAACCCTCGATTCTGGCCGGGGGCCCCGCGCGCATACTCGAATTGGTACGGCTCAAAAAACTGTCCGTCCGCGGCGTCAAAACCGTAATTCTCGACGAAACAGACCGCATGCTCGCCCCTGAAATGCGTGATATCCTCGCGGAACTCCTTTCGGTGATTCCCGCAGACGCCCAATTTATAGCGTGTTCCGCGACCATCAGCAAATACCATGCATCCATTCTGGAAAGGATGTTGCCGACGCCGAGAATCGCGAAGGACGCGCCAGCGCCAGAACCGTCTACAAAGCATCGTCTCAGGCTGATCTCGTTACCCCCGAAAGATGTTCTCAAGCGAAACATCTCGCATTGGGCGTTTTATAGCGAGGGACGCGATAAAATTGAATCCTTGCGGCGATTCATCCTTGCGGAAAAACCGGGAAAGGCTCTTGTCTTCACGGCAATTGCCGGACAAGTCGAGAATATAGCGGCGCAGCTCAACTACAAGAAGATACCCTGCTCCGCGCTCTACGCGAAGCTCGACAAAACCGAGCGAAAAAAGGCAATGGATGATTTTCGCTCAGGAAGGACGAAGGTGCTCGTCACGAGCGATCTCGCCGCGCGAGGCCTCGACATTCCCGACATCACGCATATTATCCAGCTTGACGTCAACGAGAACGAGGATTTTTTTATCCACCGGGCAGGTCGGACCGCGAGGGCGGGAAAGTCGGGAATCAACGCGATTTTCGGGGACGAGCGCGAATTACGGAACCTCTCGCGCATAGAGAAGAAACTGGGCATCATCATCTATCCCAAGGTGCTCTATGGTGGCGCGGTGCGCACACCCGAACAGGAAGACGAAACGGAGTAATGACCGCCAGAGTTAAACGCCAAAAAAAAGCCGGGGCAATCAGCCTCGGCTTTTTTCATGCTCGCGATAAATTAGAAATAGTATTCAAATCCCGCACGGATATAGTTGTTATAAATCGTACCCTTCGCGTCCTCACGCCAATTCTCGAGCTTCTTGTCTGCCGCGGCCTTGATTTCAGCGTCAGTCTTGCCCACGAGGCTTGAATCATGCGGGTAGATCTCGCTCGTAACATAAGGGTTGATATTAATCTCGAAGCGATACCCGAGCTTAAAGAGCATGTATCCGCCAGTCTTGAGAACCGGCAATCGGCACGAGAGCGTAAAACCTGTCTGCCAGATGTACTGTATCGTTTCCTGTGACATAAAGGGCGTGGAATAGAAGTATGCGTGACCGGCATCCGATCCTGAGGAATTCCTGATCGAGCCATCGGTCACGTATCGATTCTTCTTATTATTGGCAAGGTATTCCTTTACCCACTGATACTCGATATCCTCATTTACGTTCGCGTGGCGGATGAGCGTGCCGACGAGATCAACATCGAAGTTCTCAAGGGGCCGAAACGTTGCTTTCAGGTTAATCCTGTCAGAGTTCGGTTCCATCGCCGCGCCGAAGGATTCGCCTGCATGCGCGTAATTCTGGTAATTCGCCTCGGTAATATCATAATCATCATCCGCTTTGTGCGAATAGGTATAGGGGGTGATCATCGTATAATCGAGGGAGACAATGCGCAGCAGTCCTGATTTGCGCGGAGCGTACGAGACCCCAAGCTGTCCGGCGATACGCCATTTCGTGTCAAGCTTCAGTTTCGCGATATCGTTAAAGCTGAGATCGTCCGCGAGAAGCGTACCATCGACGCGAAGACCTTCGATCGGCTTGACCGTGAACATACCACCCAGGTAATTGTTATCAGAAAAACCATTATTCCCCTGACTGATCATGTAGGGCGAGAGCGGCAATGCGTACAGAAGGTCAAAACGGGGACCGTAGATGACGCTTTCGAGAATCGAGATCGAAAACCAGTCAACGGGATGAAAATCAATCGAGTGGATCGAAATATACTTTTGGGGATAGAATTTCTCGACGTCGTCGTCGGCGGTCGCGGATATTGCGTACATTGACGCATTCAGGCCAAACATGCCCTTGTAGAAAGCAAAATCAACCTGGCCGGAATGCAAAGCCTGAGGGCTTACGATAGTGCCGTTAGAGTGGAAGGGCCCCCATGAGCCCCGCATGAGACCGGCATTGACGTAATATTCAGTCGTTCCGACCGCGATCGAGGAATTGACGGAAGGAAGAATCCACATGGGACCAACCTTCGCGTTATCCTCAACGATATCCTTCGGGGACGTCTCTCCCTCGGGACGGATCTCCTGGTAACGAAGCTTGTTCGTTGCCCATCCGTCGACATCAACGCTCGCCGAAACGCTATCGGTCATGAAGAAATTGAGATCAAACGCGAGCGCGACATCCAGTTCCTTAAAACTGTTGTAGCTGTCTATCGCGGCCCCGGTCTTGAATCCGTAAGTCAAAATGCGACCAAAAATGCGTTGATAATGGGATTCGGCGATCCTGCGCTGCGTATAATCGCCTTTTTCGGATACTTGCTGAAGTATTGCCTTGACCAGGTGCAGGGGATACGGTCGTGCCTGGGGAAGGTTATTGACAATGCCCTGCGCTTCCCAGATAACCAGATCTTCATAGAAAAAATCATTCGGATCTGCTGCTGTTTGAGCAAAAAGACCGGCTCCTATAACGAGACAAAAAAGCAACGCACCAACAAAACGGGCCATAGTTTTCCCCTCAACAATATTGTACTTTTCCGGAAATCCAGTCGATCATGCAGGATACCAAAACTGAATTGCCTGATTAAATTCCATTTTTTACTACTATATACGAAAACGCAAGCAACCTCAAGCCTGCGCCCACAATAACTGGAACACCTATGGCGACTGAAAAATTAACGAAAATCGTGGATAAATCGCATAACGTCATCCAATCCGTTGCGGATTCCCAGTCGGGCGATATTCGCCTTTACCCCGGAAGCCAGAGCAGGATCCCGAAGAACCCGATCGGCTTGGGCAAGTATATCCACCGGCTTGCGGATATACCAACCGGCGCCATTGTGGATCGCGAAGAGGACATTGCCCAATTCCTGACCGCGGATAAACGTCGAGAAAATGACCGGTTTTCCAACTGCCATAACCTCCATAACCGTCGAAGCCCCCCCTTTAGTAATGACGCAATCGGCTATGTTGAGAAGGTCGGGCATGAACGACACAAAGCCATATACGATCACGTTATCGGCCCTTCTTCGTTCTACCATCCGGCTAACCTGCCGTTTAAGCAGTCGGTTCTTCCCGCACACGACGATAAGGATCTCGTCGCGCTTCTTGGCAACGAAACGCGAAACGATTCGATCAGCGCTCTTGAGACCCTCTCCGCCGCCGGCAATAAGAAGAACCTTCCGGTTTTGGGGAATTCCCAGCCGATCTTTCGCAGCCGCGACTTCTTCCGGGGTATACTGGCGGTCATACGCCCGATTGAGAATAAAAGGGAATGAATGAACCCTATCGGGCAGGTATCCATACCGTTCGACAGCCTCTTTCCGGATCTTCTCCGAGAACACCACCAGTTCCATGTTTTTTTCCTGGAACCAGAGCGCATGGGCGGTATATGGATCGGTCACGAGCGTAATTAGAGGAATAGACGGGTCGAGGCGATTTATCGCGTTTCGGGCAATCGAGATAAGCACTTCGTGGATGCAAACGACCTTTGTAATCCCGTTATCGCGAAGAAAACGGTACAGATGATTCTCGCCATGAATTGAAACCAGATACTGCCCAATTTTTCGATGGATCGGATGTTCGGTTGCCCTGTAGAAGAGAACATAGGACGCCTCAAAGTAATTGGATGAAATCTGATATCCATTTTCGAAGAAAAAACGGCAAACGACCATCTTGTCGTTAAAACCGTTAAAAAGAAAGGTCGCGTCTTCAGACGGCCAGGCATCCTTAATTCCGTTTGCTAGCGCCTTAGCCGGGGCAATATGCCCACCACCAGTATTGAGATACAAGAAGGCGATTTTCTGGTTCATAGTTGTTCAGTCAGTATATCCTGAAAAAAACGGGGAAGCAAGTCTTGCCTGTACAAATAAACGGCGAGCCTATATAATCAGTTCAATGAATATTGCATTGTTTTCAGATAGTTATCTCCCGACAAAAAGTGGAATAGTCACCGTCGTTATCCAGCTTCGAGCGGCTCTTGAGGCGATGGGGCATCATGTCGTCATCGTAACGGTCGAGACCAGCCCCGAAACCCGGAAGACACGGGAAGAAGACCCGTGCATCTTCAGGGTTCCATCGATTCCCCTTGGTCTTGGAACGGACCAGTTTGTCGGGTTTCCCCAGAAACGAAAAATCGTCAACTTTCTTAGAAAGCATAATATCGAGATTATTCATTGTCACACCGAGTTCTACATCGCGCACGCGGCGAAACGGGTCGGAAAAGCGATGCACATCCCCACTATTGCGTCAACGCATACAATGTGGGAGGATTTTTACGACTATTATCTGCCGCTCGCAAGGCTTATCCCGGTCAAGGTAATCCGAAAGGTAGTAAAACGCCTGTACCATAAATTCTACGCTTTTATCAACGTATCCTCGAAAGCGCGCGATTATTTCAAGCAAGACTTTATGCTGCCCGAAATTCCCTCCGCGGTAATACCAAACGCGGTCGATACCGAGGCCTTTAACTCAAACCGTGATACGGCAGAAGGCCTGTCGCTCATGCGCGAGAATTGGGGCATTGGACAATCAGACCTTTTACTCCTATTCGTCGGTCGCATCGGCGAGGAAAAGCGAGTTCTGGAACTCCTTGAGGTCTGCATCAGGCTTGTCTCGGCACGTGACGGCATCAAGGTTCTTTTCGTGGGCAACGGACCGGCGCTTGAGCATATGCGCCAGAGGGTGCAGAAGGCGCACCTCGATCACAAGATCATCTTTACCGGCTTCGTGAACTGGATCGATCTCCATACCTATTACGGAATGAGCGATATTTTCATGACCGCCTCGCTTTCCGAAATGCATTCGATGACGATACTGGAAGCCCTTCTTTCCGGGCTTCCGGTATGCGCTCGAAAGGACTCAAGCTATTTCGATACGGTATATCCCGGCGAAAACGGGTATCTTGCCGATACCGACGAGGACATGGAAACCGCGATTCTGGAACTTGCGGACGATCCCGTCAAACGGAAAGCCTTCGGCATGAGGAGTCGCGAGATCTCGGGCAATTTCTCGATAGCGAAGCACGCGGAAAAAACGATGGCTTTCTACAAAACTGTTCTCGATTTCTATCCCCATGCGATTGACGAGAAAACGCTCAGGGTGCGCGTCGAAAAATAGCCGTGCCTGTGGCGCGGTTGATAAATAGCCCCGATTGAGGTATCCTTTCCGGGTGAACCGCGAAGACAAAGAAATCCTTTTTAACCTTTTCGATACTGCAAATCGGATGCTGTCAAACGGCACCGTTCCGCGAGGTGCGATGCCCGCCTTTTCCGACGACGGGAGCAATCCCGAGCCAGATGCCGCGACAGAGCCTGTCTCAGCGATCGCGGCGCGGATCGCCTCCTGCACCCTTTGCGACCTTTGCAAAACGCGCACCAATACCGTACCCGGGGTCGGCGTCGAACGCCCGCTCGTCCTTGTTATCGGCGAAGGCCCGGGCGCCGACGAGGACGCAAAGGGAGAACCCTTCGTCGGGAAGGCAGGCCAACTCCTTGACAAGATGCTTTCTGCGATCGACCTGTCGCGCGATACGAACTGTTATATCGCAAACGTCGTCAAATGCCGACCGCCCATGAACCGGGATCCCCTGCCCGAAGAGTCTGCGGCCTGCGCACCGTATCTCGCTGCGCAGATAGACGCATTGAAGCCGCGCGCGATCCTCGCTGTCGGCAGGATCGCCGCGCAAAACCTTCTTGGAACCACTTCCGGCATTGGCCAACTCCGCGGTCACTTTTTCGACTATCACGGCATTCCGCTCATGCCCACCTATCACCCGAGCGCCTTGCTCCGCGACGAAACCCTCAAGCGCCCCGCCTGGGAAGACTTAAAAAAATTCAAAACCGAATTACTCGATAGCGGAAACGACTGATGCCGATCTGGCTTGAAATCGCGTTTAACCTTCCGATCTATCAAACCTTTACCTATCGCGCGGTCGAAGGAGAACAAACGTCCTTCGTCGGCAAACGCGCGGAGGTCGCCTTCGGCTCGCGGAGAATCGCGGGCTTCATCATCGGGGAACGCGACGCGTTACCGGCCGATTTTCCGCTCGCCCCATCAGAGATAAAAACGGTAATCCGGATGATCGACGCCGAACCGATCTTCGGTGAGGGGGAAATATCGCTCGCCCGCTGGATTGCGTCGTTTTACCTCTGCTCCGAAGGAGAGGCCCTTGGCGCCATGATTCCCTCAGGAAGAAGGGAAAGCGAGACGGGCGGTATCGCCTTCGACGATTTCGATTTCGGAGGCGACGCGAACAGTCTTTCACCCGAGCAGGATGCCGCGGTAAAAGGCATTCTCGACCCGGGCACGAAGGAAAGCGCGTACGTATTCGGCGTGACCGGTTCGGGAAAAACCGAGGTCTTCCTCTGCGCCGCTGAGGCCGTGCTCGCGCAAGGACGGGGCATCATCTATCTCGTGCCGGAGATCTCGCTCACCCATCAGGTAATAGAATCGGTCGTGTCCCGCTTCGGCACGCTCGCGGCCGTCCTTCATTCGGGGCTCTCAGGCAGCAAGCGGCTTGCGGAATGGATGCGCATCAGGCGGGGTGAGGCCCGAATCGTCGTCGGCGCGAGAAGCGCGGTCTTTGCGCCAGTGCGCGACCTCGGGCTTATTATCATCGACGAGGAACACGACGGCTCCTACAAATCGGGAACGACGCCGCGCTACCACGCGCGCCAGGTCGCCATGCACCGCGCGGCCGCGACGGGTGCGCATCTCGTAATGGGGAGCGCGACTCCCTCGCTCGAGGCATGGTACCAGATGAAAACGGGCGCGATCAGGAAATTCAGCCTGACAAAAAGGCTCGCCGGAGGAGCGGTCCCGTCAATCAAGGTAGTCTGCCTTGGCGGCACCGACAGCGCGCTTTCTCAAACACTGAAAGAAGAGATTCGCGGCGCAAAGGAAGCGGGCCGCCAATCGATCCTCTTCCTGAACCGACGCGGGTTCACGCATTTCTTCCGGTGCAACACCTGCGGGTACGACATGAAATGCATAAACTGCTCCGTGCCGCTAACCTGGCATCGACAGCAGGGCATCATGAAATGCCACTATTGCGGGTATCAGACGCCACCACCCTCGAATTGCCCCGAGTGCGGCTCGCTCGACACGGGCTATGCCGGCTTCGGGACCGAGTTTATCGAGGATGAGGTCAGGCGCACCTTTCCCGGCTATACGGTGCAACGCGTCGATACGGACACCCTGACGAAGAAAAACGAACTGAAGAACGCGCTTGAGGATTTCCGGAATGGGAAGGTCGATATTCTCCTTGGAACCCAGATGGTCGCGAAAGGGCTGAACTTTCCGGGCGTGAGGCTCGTCGGGATCGCCCTTGCCGACACGGGACTTCACATGCCGGACTTTCGGGCCGCCGAGCGAACCTTCGCGCTTATCGTGCAGGTTGCAGGCCGAGCCGGAAGATTTTTCCCCGACGGCAGGGTTATCATCCAGACATGGAGCCCGAAGAATCCCGCCATCGCGTACGCGAGCGCGTGCGACGTCGAAGGGTTTTATACGTACGAGCTCGAGCAGCGCGCGATACTCGGATTTCCGCCCTTTGCGCGCCTTGTCCGCCTCGTGTTCAGGAGCAAGAAGCGGGAGACCTCACTCGCGGGGGCCGAAGGGGCAGCCGCGATATTGAAGGAACTGATCCCCGAAGGAGCGGAGCTTATGGGACCCGCGGAATGCCCGCTGGCGGTGATCGCCGGCAACCATCGCCACCAGATCATCCTCCGATCGGCAACGCTCGCGCCGATCGCGCACGCAGCACGCTCGTTCCTGGTCGCGTATAAGCCCCTGCCCTCGCTCTACGTCGAAGCTGACGTGGATCCGGTCAGCCTGCTTTAACGGATTTTATTCCGCACTGACGGAATCAGTACCTGACATCCCAGAGAAAGAGTCCGTTCCCCGGCGCGGTAGGCCCCGCTAACTTCCGGTCGCGCGACTCGAGTATGCGCAGGAATTCCTCCGCGCTTGCACCCCGTTCCTCAAGGTACAATAACGTTCCGGTAATTGACCTGACCATCTTCCAGAGAAACGCATTCGCGCTGATCTCGAACACGAGCCGCTCGCCTTCCGGAAAGAAATGCGCGCCATACAGATAACGCGAGCGCGTATGGCTTTGATCCCCCGAGGCGGTAAAGGTCGAGCAGTCGATTTCCCCCTGGAGCGCGGAGGCCATCCGGTTGAGCTTTGCGACATCTGGCCAGCGGCCGAGATACCAGATATACGGCATCTCGTGCGCGAGCGGGTGCTTTCCGCAGTAAATGAAGAAACGGTACGTTCGCGCGCGCGCGTCAAACCTCGCGTGAAAATCCTGAGAAACCTCGCGTGAATCAAGAACGCGAATATCGCGCGGGAGAAGGGAATTGAGCGCGGGGACAAAACGCCCTGCGGGGATGCGCGCGATATCGGTATGGAAATTCGCCACCTGACCCGCGGCGTGCACGCCCGAGTCGGTCCTGCCGGAGCCTATGAGCGGTACCGGATGGCCATGCATGACGGCGAGGGCCTTCTCGATTTCCTCCTGCACGGTGCGGCCCTTTCCCGCGGCGCGCTCGTTCTGCCGCTGCCATCCGAGAAAATCCGTCCCGTCATAGGAAACCTTAAGCGCAATATTGCGGGAGATAATCTCATCGCTTGAGGTCATGCATCAAACTCGTCTTCATCTTCGTTGAGTTCCGCAACTATGGTATCGTAAAGAGCACGCGCGTGCTCAAGGAGCGGGCCGGGCTTTGCTTTAGTCGTCTTTCCGAGGCCGAACATCTTCGCGAGCGAGCGCCGATGGTACGCGAGGATCTCCGCGCGCTTTTGCGCGTCGGAACGCGGGCCATACTTTACCTCAAGAAGCGCGGCAAGATAGAGAACGCCGTCATAGCCGTAATTCTTGTCGAGGTCGGGCCCAAAGGATTTCAGGTTCGCGATCATCTCCTTACCGCTCGTCTCGAGCTCTACCGCGTGGCGGTAAAAAAAGGTTGCCTTCCGGTACAGAAGATCGGCGACGTAGGAATAGTTCTCTTCCGGGTATTTTCTTCCGAGCTCGGCGAAAAGCCAGGCCGCGCGGAGCGAGCAGACAGCCTGCTTTATCGTCGGCGAGTATTTGGTTTCGACGTCCTCATAGCAAAGGAGCGCGAGGTAGTACGAGGCCGCGCCCTCGGCAAGCGTGCGGGAACCGGTAAAGCTCAGCTTTGAAAAGAGTTTCTTCGTGCTTTCGTACCGGTTTTGCATGTGCTCGTAGATCCGGTTAAGGCTATCCTTGTCGAGGACGCAAAAATCCTGCGGGAATGCCGAATAGTGGCATTTGGGGCAAACGGTCATGGTAAAGACGAGCGGGTATATCTCACCGTATTTCGCCGACGGCTCGTAGAGCCGATGGAGCTCATCGGTCAGGTTTCCCGCTATCATGCGCCCACCCCCCGAGAGCAGTTCCTCGCGCTTGAACTTGGCGTTGCAGATAGGACATTGGGTCTGATCCTTCGAGTAAAACGTGATCGAAGGGGCCTTCTCGTTTTTACCGCTCATGATCCTCTCCTTCTATAACGACCATAGCGAGCGCGTTGTCCCGCTCGTGCGTCAGGCTCAAATGCACTGTTTTTCCGCCGCACCTCGTGAGCGCGTCGAGCGCGTTGCCCGAAAGCATCATGCACGGCTTCCCGTTGTGGTTATTGAGCACGAGGATGTTCTTGAGCGTGATACCGCTGAGGCCGGTACCGACGGCCTTGCCGAAGGCTTCCTTCGCGGCGAACCGCGCCGCGAGCGACAGCGTCGCGCCGCTACCCTTGCCGAGTGCGGCTTGCAATTCCTCCGGATGGAAATAGCGCTCGAGCAAGCCAGGAATCTTCCGCCAGCGCTCGAGACGGGTCACGTGGACGACATCAAGCCCGATTCCGACGATCACTGCGGCTTCCTCTTCACGGTCAACTGGATCTGTCCAGGTGTCGCGTCCATTACCTCGAACGGAGCGGGTATTATCGGATGAACCTCCAGGGTATACACGCCCGGAGCCTTCACGTTCTCGCACAGAATGGTCAACGCATTATCGGGAAGCTGCCACCCTTCGAGTTCGCGTTGCGTGCCCTTTATCTGGAGCGAGCCTGACGCCATATCGGTTTCCACAAGAAAGCCTGAATCAAGGTTCTCGAAATAAAACGGGATCGCATCGTAATTTTTAACGAGTGTCGTCTGATTAATCGTAACCGAATACTTGATCTTCCCGTTCCCTGAAACCGTTATAAGAGAATTCCTGTTCACGAGTGAAATGTCGCCTTCGAAGCTTGCATTGCGGGCGGTGAGCTCGACCTGTTCGCTGACCATATCCTTGATCCGCTCGATCGCTGTGCGGGGGCCCGAAACCTCCACGACCTCGGGATTGACAGTATAGCCTGAAAATTCGTACCCCGCCTCGGGATAGCCCTTGAAGCTCGCGGTGACCGGCACCTTCTTGATAAGCTGGTGTTCGAGCCTCAGAGTGATCTCGACGGGCTCCACAACAACCTCAAGCGGATCGATTTCGAGCGCGCTGCCCTTGAGGCGCGTTTGCACGGGAACGCGAAATTCGCCTTCCTTGTTGTACTTCGCAAGATCAACATAGGCGATTACGTCGCTTTCCGGGATAGGATAGATGCTCTCCATCTCGCCCCGAAGGCTGACCTTGACCATGCGCGGATAATTGGACGCGGGCACGAGATCGCCGTTCGTCACGACGGAAAGGGGAACGGAGATAAACCGCTGCTCGAGCGTGCTCATCCGGTAAAAAAGGAAAAGGAGCAGCGACAGGGTGACGCAGACGATCTTGGCGGGCCAATTCTCGAGCACCTTCTCAGTCAAGTTCTTTACGTTCATTGCCGCCTTCCTCCGGTTGGGAAATATCGGTTCCGAGATCGAGCAACTTCTCGAGCTGCCGCGTTATCTCGGTCGACGTAAGGTCATAGTAGAGCTTGGAGTCATAGGCGAGGCTTATGGCACCCGTTTCCTCCGACACGATCAGGACGACGGCGTCTGTTTCCTCGGAGAGCCCGAGGGCGGCGCGATGGCGCGTACCGAAGGTTTTACGAATATCCTGCTGCTCGGAAAGCGGAAGAAAGCAACCGGCCGCGATAATGCGTCCCGCCTGAAGGATAGCCGCTCCGTCATGGAGCGGCGTATCGTGGCCGAATATGGAAACAAGGAGGCTTGATGAAAGGTCGGCATTGAGCCGCGTACCCGTCTCCGCTATGTCCTTAAGACCGTTCCGCCTGACAAAGACGGCGAGCATGCCGCGCCTCCGGTTCGAGAGGATCTCGGCAGCGGTGAGCACGGACTCGAGATGACTGTGCTTCGACCGCTTCCCGATGAGAAGCCAGTCGCTCTGCCCGATTTTGAGGAAGATCTTGCGAAGCTCAGGCTGGAACACGATCGCGACGCCGATAAGGAGTCCGGGCGCGAGAATATTGAGAAGCCACAGCAGCGTATTGAGCTTGAGAAGAAAGGCGATTGCGTAAATTATAAGAAGAGAGATCGCGCCTTTGAAAAGCTGTATTGCCTGCGTCTTTACGAGAATCCCGTACGCCATGTACAAGAGGAACGCGAGTATCGTTATGTCGAGAAACGGCTGAACCGTGGCATACAGTTCCCCTATATTCTTAATGAGTTCCACTATTTTGAATCTCCTGTAGAACGCGCAACATATCGCGCGTTTCGGCCACGTCGTGCACGCGAAGCATAAAGGCGCCCCGCTCGACCGCAAGCATGTTCGCGGCGAGCGTTCCCGAAAGGCGGTCCGCGACGTCGCGGCCGGTCATCGTTCCGATGCACGACTTCCGCGAAAGGGCCATGAGCACAGGGTACCCGCACTCGACGATTTCCGCAAGACCCGCGATAAGCGCAAGGTTATCCTCATAGCGTTTGCCGAAACCGATCCCGGGATCGAGGATGATCCGGTCTTTCGCGATCCCCGCTTCGAGCGCGAACCTGGCGCGCGAAAGGAGCTCATCGCGCACCTCCCGAACCGGGTTCGCGTATTCGGGATTCGCCTGCATCGACGCAGGCGTGCCTCGTTTATGTATCAGTATCACGGGAACCCCTGAGCGCGCGGCAAGGCCCGCCATCACGGGGTCGTCCGCAAGGGCGGAAACGTCGTTAAGGATGTCCGCGCCCTCGGCGAGGGCGGCCTCGAGCACGCGAGATTTTCGGGTATCGATCGAAATCGGCACCGGGCTCCGCTTCCTGATCGCACGGACAAGCGGGATTACGCGCTCGAGTTCTTCATCTTCGCTGACGTACGCGGCGCCAGGGCGCGTCGATTCGCCGCCTATGTCAATGATGTCCGCGCCTTCCGATACAAGCCCAAGAGCGGAATCGCAGGCGGCAGCAACGGAGAACCCGCTGCGGCTTCCTTCCCAAAACGAATCTGGCGTCGCGTTGAGGATGGCCATGATGAATGCGGGAAGCGGGGTTTCGATCCTGCGGTTGTCTGAGAGTTCGAGCGAGGGCATCAGAAGGCCTTGCCTTCCGCGACCGTGGCCCGAAGTCGACGCACAGCGTCGACGATATGGGCGCTCGATAATCCCGCGGACGCGAGAATTTCGGCGCGCGTTCCCTGCGGATAGAAAATCTCGTCGAACGCGAGGACTGCGGTATGCGCGGAAGGAAGCTCCCTGGATAGAACGAACGCGAGGTGTTCAGCGATTCCGCCGGTTTCGACGCCGTCCTCGACGAGCACGATATTCCGGTACGGGGAAACGGCCTCGATGAAAACCGCGGTGTCGATGGGCTTTATGAAACGGAGCACGTAACTGTCGACCGGGAACCCGGAGCGCGCAAGGATATTCGATGCTTCATGCACCTCGGCATAGATCCCGCCGGTCGACACTATGAGGGTATCGGAGCCGTCACGATGGGTAAACACCCCTTGCCCTTCCACAAGGGGCGACGAGAAGGCATCCTGCTCGGTCGGGCACGCGCACTTCGGGTAGCGTATGATGACCGGTGAATCCTGACAGAGCGCCCACGGGAGCATGAGGCGCATCTCCGACGCCGAGGCGGGCGCGAGAATAGAAACGCCGGGAACCGGCCGGAAAAGAGCGATATCGTATAGCCCTTGATGGGTTTCGCCATCATCGGGTACGGGACCCGAGCGATCAAGGCAAAAGACCACAGGAAGGGACTGGAGCGCGACGTCGTGAATAACCTGGTCAACCGCGCGCTGCATGAAGGTACTGTATATGGCGACGACCGGCTTCATGCCGCCGACGGCAAGACCGCCCGCGAAGGTAACCGCGTGCTGCTCGGCGATGCCGACGTCGAAGAAACGTTCCGGGTACCGGTGCTGAAAGGACGCAAGCCCCGTTCCCTTCGCCATCGCCGCGGTAATGGCCGCGATGCGCGGATCCTTTTCGGCCAATTCAAGAAGCGTGCGGGAGAAGGCCTCGGTAAAGCTCATCGTATCGAATTTCTCGACCTTCCCGTCCGAGATGCAAAACGGTCCGATGCCGTGAAAGGCCGACGGATCGTTTTCGGCGAGGCTATACCCCTTCCCTTTTTTCGTGAGCACGTGAACGACGACCGGCCGCTGGAGCGCGCGCACGTCGCGAAAGACCTTTTCAAGCTCCTCGATATTGTGCCCGTTGAGCGGCCCGACGTACTCGAACCCGAGATCGACAAAGAGATTATCCTTGTAAAGAATGCCCTTGACCCCCCGCTTGATCCGGTGTATCAGCCGCGCGATGGTTTCGCCCGCGAACGGGATATTTCTGACCGCCCGGTCAACGCGGTACTTGAAGCGCTGATAGGGCGCGCCCATCGTAAGCCGCGACAGGTATTCAGAAAGCGCGCCGGTATTCGGGCTGATGGACATCTTGTTGTCGTTGAGAACGACGATAAGGTCGTTGTTTCCCTGTCCCGCGTGCGAAAGCGCCTCGAGGGCCATGCCGCCGGTAAGGGCGCCGTCACCGATCACGGCGACAACCTTGCCGGGGTTGCCGGAAAGGCGCCTGCCAACCAAAAGACCGTATGCGGCGGATATTGAGGTTGAGGAATGGCCCGTATCAAAGGCGTCGTGCGGGCTTTCGGAACGTTTTGGAAAACCCGAAAGGCCATCCTTTTTCCGTATCGATGTAAAGCGGGTGTACCTGCCGGTAAGGAGTTTATGCGTATAGCTTTGGTGACCAACGTCCCAGACGAAGGCGTCTCGCGGGGAGGAGAAAACGCGGTGCAAGGCTATGGTCAACTCGACTACGCCGAGATTGCTCGAAAGATGTCCGCCGTTGGAACCGACGACCTCGATGATTTTTTTGCGTATTTCCTGCGCAAGCCGTGAGGTTTCCGCGAAGGTAAGCCGTTTAACATCCTCAGGGGATGTAATATCGGCAAGAATAGAACGATTCATAGTCATCGAGTATAGCATACTGAAAATCAAAAAAAAAGACCGTAAAAACAATCGTTTTTACGGTCTTCCTGCAAACAAGCGACACCGGGAGTCAGTAATACCCGGAAAGAAACCTTCCGGGTGGGCCTGTAAGCTTTCGCACACAGATCAGCCCGGATAATGTTATTTTTTCTTGTGCCGGTTTCTTCTGAGTTTTTTCTTCCGCTTATGCGTCGCGATTTTCTGGCGTTTTCGTTTTTTTCCGCAGGGCACGTCGGCACTCCTTATCCATAAAGTTTACAAATTATGCACAGAATGCGGAAACCAGTCAAGAGGTCGAAAATACGCCCGTATCATCCAAAAAGGCTGATATTGCCCGATACACGGCTCCTGTGTCATCCGCATTGATATGGATCACGCCGGGCATCGGGCGGATAAAGGTCTCCTGCCGCTTTGCGTACTTCCGCGAATCGTTCTTGATCGCCTCGCGAAGGGCGCCAGCGTTGGCGGCTGAAAAGAACTCTCGATAGCCAATCGCCTGCATCCCGGGAGAAGCGGGCCCATAGCCCGCCGCCACAAGCGAGTGAAACTCCCCTTCAAGGCCCGCGTCAAACATGGCATCCACGCGCCGGTTAATCCGCTCGTTGAGCTCAGCGCGATCGCGCTCAAGCGCGATGACGCAGAAGCGGAATCCACTCCGGTATTGCCCCGAAAGGGCAAAGGACGCAAGGGGCCGCCCCGAGGAATGAAAAACCTCGAGCGCGCGGACAATGCGGTATTCGTCGTTTAAATGGATACGTTTGGCACTTTCAGGGTCGACGTCCGCGAGCTCACGCATGAGGAAAGCCGCTCCTTCGCGTTTCAGGCGGTCAAGGAGGCTTTGGCGGAGTGTGGGGTCGGATTGCGGGGTTTCAGGAAGTCCATAGAGGAAGTTTTTTATATAAAAGCCCGTTCCGCCGAGCACAACCGGGAGGTTGCCCCGCGCAAGGATATCCTCGCAGGCAATATCCGCGAGGCGAACAAAATCGCCCGCGCAAAATTGCTCGTCAGGGTTGCGAATATTGACAAGATGATGGGGAAGCGAAGCAAGAAACGCGGAATCGGGCTTTGCCGTCCCGATATCCATGCCACGGTACACCTGCATGGAATCCGCGCTGATTATCTCGGCACGGCCGCGAAAACGGCCATAGTCTGAATCGGACAGGCTGTCGCCGGCGGACGAAAAAAACTCAGCCGCAAGCGCAGTCTTCCCGGATGCGGTCGGCCCAAAGATAACGAGCACCGGCAACCCGGTTCCGTCTTTCATCCGCCCCTCCGGGATCCAAACCAGTCGTTATTTTTCGATCTGGTACTCTACCGTCTTGGTAAAGACCTGCTTGGCGGCGAGGGAAACGACCTTTCCGTCATTTTCCTCGATTGAGGGATCGCGAACCATCGAAAGCTGATATGCACGCCTGATCGACGCGCACGTGATTTCGTATACATTGCCCGTAAATTCAACGAGCTGTTCCAATGGAAATATCATATGTTGAGCATAATGTTTTTTACCGCTTTAGACAAGTGAATCTTGCCCCTGTGGCCGTAATTGGGTACATTAGTAGTCATTCTATACGGAGGTTTTATGGATTTCAGCAACGGGAACCGGAATAGCCGCCAACCGGCGTGGTTTTCCCCCTCGATTATACTGCTATCGATCCTCATCGTCTTGCTCCTGATATTGACCACTACCAGTTTTTTTGTCGTTGATCAGACCGAAAACGCGGTTATCACGCGATTCGGAAAATATAGGGAAACCGTGGCGCCCGGGCTTCATTTCAAGCTCCCGTTCGGGATCGACAAAAGCTATAACGTACCTACCAAGACGATCCAGACCGAGCAATTCGGCTTCCGTACCGTCAAGGGCGGCGTTCAGACTACCTATGAAAACAACCTGACGGGAGAATCCACCATGCTGACCGGCGACCTTAACATCGTCGACGTCGAATGGATCATCCAGTTTCGCATCGACGACCCCCGCGCATGGCTTTTCAACGTGCACGAGAACGTGCGGACCTCTACCATCCGCGACGTATCCCGGTCGGTCATCAACACCCTCGTCGGCGATCGCGCGATCCTGGACGTCATGGGTCCCGAACGAACCGCGATCGAGTCTAACGCGGTTACGATGATGAACGCCAAACTCGACGAGTTTGGCCTGGGCGTGCGCGTCACGACGGTACAGCTCCAGAACATCGTGCCGCCCGCGGGCGTGCAGTCGGCCTTCGAGGATGTCAACAAGGCGATTCAGGACATGAACCGCCTCATCAACGAGGGAAAGGAAGCCTATAACACCGAGATACCGAAGGCCGCGGGACAAGCAAACCAAATGCTCCAGGTCGCCGAAGGTTATGCCACCGAGCGCGTAAACGAGGCTCAAGGTGACGTCGCGCGCTTCAACGCCGTATACGCGGAATACCGAAAGGCTCCCGAGGTCACGCGAAAGCGGCTCTACCTCGAAACCATGGAAAGCCTGTTCAGCGAAGACACGGGAACGACGCTTGTCGACAAGAAACTCGACAATTTCCTTCCGCTCAAGAACTTCAATAAAGGAGGCGCTGAATGACACGCCCAACCGCATGGATCATCGGCGCGCTCGCGCTTTTTATCGCCATACTCATGACCAATCCGCTTTTCGTGGTAAACGAGGGAAACCAGGTCGTCATCACGCGTTTCGGCGAGATCGTCGCCTCGACGCCCTCCGCGGGACTCCACGTCAGGATGCCCTTCGTCGACCGGGTAATCACCTATCCCGAAACGGTCATGGCACTCGACGGCGACGACCAGCGCATCCCGACGAAGGAAAACCAGTTTATCGTCGTGGACACGACGAGCCGCTGGCGTATAACCGACCCGGTGAAATTCTACGAGTCGCTCACGTCGGTGGACAACGCCTATTCGCGCCTCAGCGACATCATCGACTCCGCCGTGCGCACGGTAATCACCTCGTCGAGCCTCAATGACGTCGTGCGAAACTCGAACCTCATCAACGAGCTTCAGCATCGCGAGAATTTCGCGCTCGGCGCCGAGGCGGAGGATATCCAGATAAGCCAGTTCAATACCTCGGAAAAGGTCGCCTTCGAGCCGATAACGCGCGGCAGGCAGAAACTGAGCGACGAGATGGCCGCGATCGCGCGGCCGAAGGTCGCGGAATTCGGCGTGGAACTCATCGACATCGTACCGCGCCAGATCAAATATTCCGACGAGCTCACCGAAAGCGTGTACAATCGCATGATCAAGGACAGAAACCAGATCGCGCAGACGTTCCGCTCGACCGGCGAGGGAAAAAAGGCAGAGTGGATGGGCAAGCTCGAAAATGAGCAAAAAACCATCATATCGACCGCGTACAACAAGGCAGAAAAGATCAAGGGACAGGCTGACGCGCAGGCAACCCGCATCTATGCAGAGGCGTATAACCGCGACCCCGAGTTTTACAGTTTCTGGAAGAGCATCGAAAGCTACAAGACGACCGTCCCGAAATTCGACAAGGTACTTTCCACCGACATGGATTATTTCAAGTACCTGTACTCGCCGGCCGGACGTTGATGATGGATATCGTTTCGGAAAAAACGCATGAAGGGCACGCTGTTCTTGCCCTGAACACCGGTTTGACTTCGCGCGCGTTCGCGCAATCAAAATTACCCCGATGCCTCACGTTGCCCGCTTTCGTTCTTGATCCTTCGGGGTCGGTAGAGCGTTGGAATATGGAAGGGACGTTTTGCGAAGCATCAGGTGGGAAGGAAACCGTATTCGCGTATGGCCCCGCATTCTCAGGCGCAACGCTCCTTGCCATCGTGCAGGGTGTCGACCGTAAAGCGGCTTGGGAAGGGCTCTATCGCACCATCTCGCTCATAACGAAGGCAAACCTCGCAGGAAAGATCGGCGACGAAACGCTCAGAGACGTCGCGACCGCCGGTCCAGGGGCCATCGTCTGCGCCAATGACGGGCGCATTCTCATCCTCCCGTCGGAACTCTATATCCGCGCCCTTTCGGCGCAAAGCATCGATGTCGTCACGGCGAGCCGCTTTTTTTGGGTACATCCCGACGCCGCAAGCCTTAACACTTCCTGGTCGTTCGCCTTTCTTTCGGGAACCCTCGCCTACCGCATCGCCGCAGGGCGTGAACCCTTTCCCGCTCCGGAGAGCGCGCATAAATCGGGAGAGGATGGTACTGTCCATGAACAGATTGCCCGCAGTATGAATGGCGGGATCTTTGAACCCATCGAGCTCGCGGTCTGGAATATCAGGCCCGCGGCGGCGGCTTGCATCAACGCGCTCATCTCGACCGACGTGGCTGCCTCGACCGATACCCTGCTCGCCTTCGGTCCTGATTTTTCGTCACTCCTCGATCCTTCAAAGGAAGGAACCGGCGCGACCGTAGACTTCCTCGAAAAGAAAAAAAGCGCGAAACGACAACGCGACGCGGCAATCGGGCGCGAATCCTTTTTCAGGCGTCATCGCAGGGCATTCAGGATTTCCGCCGTCGTCGTCGGTTTTTTCGCCTTCATTGGGGCTATCCTGGTTCATGACCTACGTTCAAAGCCGTCAACTCAAGGGATGCTCGCGGACGAGGTCATTCACGGCTACTACGCCGCGATCGCGAACCTCGATCAAGAGATACCGACCGCGTACGCGGCACACGACGTTCAGATCGATTACGCGGATATCATAACCAACCTCTACGTCACGAACAAAATGCGCGAGGCGTATGAGCGCGACGCAGGGTTATTGACGCCCGCAAAGCTTTTCGCCGAAGGAAAGCCGGGAAAGAAGGCGATTTTCGGGCTGACGAGGCTCGACATCCGGCAAGGCAGCGCGGACACGGGAATGGTGCACTATGAGGTTTCCTATTACCTGTGGCTTCCGGTAGGGCCTGAAGGGAAAGGCGGCGCGGAATCCAATCCGGCGACAAACGCCGAAGATCAAAAGCCGCTCACGATCTACCGCTACCAGGACTCGGTAACCCTGTCGCTGATCAAAAACCGCTGGCTGGTATCAAGAATAACGCCAAAGGAACGCGCGCTCGTCGCTGAAGCAGGCGAGAAGATCTATTCCGAGATCGAAAAAGGAAACGCGAACGCCGAGCCATGGGCGCCAAGCCCCGAGGAAATCGCGGGCGCGAAAGCAAAATAGCCTTGGCGCCGCCTGAAGGGCGAGCGGCTCGCCCGAGCTTGTTATTCCGGAACGCCTGCCCGGGAAAGCGGCCAGAAGCGGAATTGTGCGCTGCCGAGGATCCTTACGACCGGCACGTATTGCGGCGCAAGGTTCGATACATACGCGAACGACAGAGGATCGCCCGAGTCGATCGCGACGCGACGCTTCTCGTATGAATGGCGCATATCGAGTGAATTGAAGCGATTGTCCCCCATCATAAAATAGCAGTTGTCCGGGATATACTCGTCCTTGCCGGCGGGGAACTCGCCCATATTCCGCTGGTCGTAAAACATCATGTAAAAACTGTACGCCTCGGCGTTGCGGAGGAGATTACCCCGTTCCGTGTCCGCTTCGAACTGGGCGGCGGTGCTATTCGCCGCGAAAAGCTCGGCGTTGCGCACGATAAGGCGGCCGAAATCAAGCTTCATCATAAGGTCGAGATGGAACGCCTCGCGGTCATGGATGTTCGCGCGCGCGCTCGACGAGATCCAATCGGTCATGAACGCGCGAAACCAGGCAATGCCGCCGTTCGTGGTCAGAAGCGTTCGCGCGATCTCGCCGTTTTTGGAGAACATGTCGAAATAGTCGCGCTCGGCGAGCGGGTACAAATCAGGGGCAATGGCGACGGTATCGACCGCACGTTTCATCGAGGCGAAATAGGCGACCAGGTCGCGCATCTCCTTGGCGAATGCCGCCTCGTCCACGTTCGCGCGCTCTGACTCAATCGACAGCATTTCGCTGTAGTTATCCTTCGACATGGGAATGGTCTTCACGAGTTTGCGTTCCGAATCGGGGAGCGCGTCCAGGTTCCACGCGGCCCACCGCGCGTCGTCGGCGACCGGAGAAAATTCTGCGTCACCGGAGCGCCTCGAATAGAGCACGCCGTCGACCAGCATAAGCTTTTCGCCGGGGACGCCCGTAATCCGCTTGACGAGTGGATCGGCCTTTACGTTTCCGTACTCGTCGCGGTTAATGTTGACAGAGGTAAAGCTCAGCATGTACACAAGCTGAGAGGCGAACGACTTGACGCGTGCCAGCTTGGTGTCGTTGTAATGCGGGTTATTGAACACCACGATGTCGCCGCGGTCATAAGAACGCATACGCGGAATGCCAACGTCCGAAAGGGGGAACTTCGGGCCGGAGGGCGTCTTGACGACCACGACGCGGTCGCCGATCATGAACTCGGGAACCATCGATTCCGAGGGAATCGCGTAGAGCTGGAATATGAAAAGATTGATAAGTAGCACGAGGCAGGCAGCCTGCAGGAGGGCGTCAACCCACTCAAGAGCCTGGAACGCGATCGATTTTCTCGCCGCGCTCGCAGGTCCAATTTTCGGATACAGGCGCTCGACGCGCTTATCCGACAGTCTGAAAAGCACGACGACCGACAATGCCGACACGATGAGCCAGGCAATCACTGATACGAGGTCAAACGCAAAACCGGTATCGTCCGCGCCCGAGCGGCGGATGACAAAACCGGCAAGCAATATAAAAGGAAGATATTCAAGAAGTTTTCGCAACGCGGCAAGGCGCTTCCGATCGGGGCTCCGGACAAAGCGCAGGGCCAGGATAAACGTCAAAACGGTCGCGAGCGCGCAGAGCGGAAAGCCTAAAAAAGAGCCTTCGACCGACGGAACAAAGCAGGTTGCGGTAAAAAAGGCGGAGAAGGCAACGCACAGAAACACCATCACATTCATACATCCTCCAGTGGCATAATAATCAGTATAGCAAAATTGACCGATGAGGGCTATACTGACGACAGTATGGACTTTGACAGAATAGCAGCATCAGGCGACGACATGCCGGTTCTTGAGGGATCCCGGCTCAAAGTCCCTCGCCGCGCACTCACCCTTCTCGTGGCGACGGCTTTCGACCGGTTATCGTTCACCTTTACCCGCGAACACCTCGAGCAGCTCGCGCGCGTCGCGCGCACGGAAACAAACAGCCGGCAAGACCGCATGGTTTCGGCGATGCTTCTCGAAAACGCCGTTATCGCCTCAAAAAACATATACCCCCTCTGCCAGGATACGGGAATAGCCAACGTGATCGCGTGGAAGGATCCGGCGATCGAGACCGAAGGATCGGACACGGCAGCCCTTTCGGCAGGCATCGAGGATACCTATCGAAACCGAAACCTTCGCTTCTCTACTACCATACCCTCGTCGCTTTTCGAGGAACGGGACCCCGGGAACAATATGCCCGCGCAGATCCTGATACAGGCAGCGGACCCGCCAGTCGATGCGGGCAAAGCCGAAAGCGCGTACCGGTTTCTTTTTTGCGCGAAAGGCGGCGGCTCCTCGAACAAGACGACGCTCATCCAGGGAACCAAGGCCCTGCTCAACGAAGTCTCCTTTCGCGCCTTCCTTGAAAAACAAATCCCGCTCCTCGGTACAGCAGCGTGCCCGCCCTACTCCATCGCGGTCGTCGTCGGTGGCCTGAGCCCGGAGCAAAACCTTCTGGCGCTCAAGCTCGCGACCGCAGGATACTTTGACCGTGAGCTTCCCGGCTGGGACTATCGCGTCTTCGGCGTAAGGCCGATCAGGGACGTGAGTATGGAAAACACCGTACTCGATATCGCGACGGCCACGGGCCTTGGCGCGCAGTTTGGCGGAAAGGCGCTCGCCATATCCGCACGGGTTTTGCGCCTGAGCCGACATGGCGCAAGCTGCCCGGTTTCAATCGGGGTTTCATGCTCCGCGCACCGGAACCTTCATGGCTACATCGACAAAACCGGCATTTGGCTCGAGTCCACCGTCCGGAATCCGCTTGAGGTGACGGGAGTCGCCGAAGCCATCGCCGGGATGGGATGCAGCGCGACGACGGCTGTCCGCATCGACCTTGAACGCGGCATGGGTGAAACCATCAAGAGCCTCGGCAACCTCGAGCCCGGAACACCCGCGCTGGTATCAGGAAAGATCCTCGTAGCCCGCGACGCCGCGCACGCGCGTTGGGCCCGATTGATCGCCGACGGCAAGCCGCTTCCGGATTACGCAACGCGCTATCCCGTCTTTTACGCCGGTCCCGCGCAAACACCCGAAGGCTGCGTCACCGGCAGTATCGGGCCGACGACCGCGGGACGCATGGACGAATACGCCGATCGATTCATGGAACGGGGAGCCGCCCTCGTCACGATCGCGAAGGGAAACCGGAGCGAAAAGTGGACAGCCGCCTGCGCGAAGTACGGGGGAGTATACCTCGGAATGGTGGGCGGCGCCGCCGCGCTGATCGCGGAAAAGTACGTACTGTCCAGCGAACTGGTCGATTACGCCGACCTCGGCATGGAAGCGGTCAGGCTTATCAGTGTGCGGGACATGCCGGTTTTCGTCGTCACCAACGCACGGGGGAAGGATCTTTACGCGATGATCAGGGAGGGGGCCTCATGAAATTCGTCAATGAAGCGGAAGCACTTTCGCGTTTTGACGGCGATAACGAAATCTATCTTGAGCTCATCGATACCTTTCTCGAGTCGCCCGTCGCCGACTTCGGCGCGATGCGGCAGGAATTGCAGGAAGGCAACGTCAAGCAGGTTGCCTTCCGCGCGCACAAGCTGAAAGGAGCGTCGCTTACCCTCGGGGCGGAAGGCCTCGCGTCAATCGCCTCCATCATCGAAACCACGCTCCGCGCGCGCTACCCTGACGAAACCGCGACCGGACACAAGGCCGCCGACACTCAGTTTGATTCCATTGCGAAACACATCGATGCGCTTGAGACAGTGTACGTCCAGACGACAGGCGAGCTCGAGACGATCAGGAAAATGCTCCGAACACCGCAGTGAAGTTTTCGTAAACCGCAGAGGCGAACGCGTCCCGTTCCAAACCCTTGAGTTCCGCAGCAGCCGCGGTTACGGCGCGAATGTCGGCCGGAATGGAAATCGATTCGCCCTTCAGAGTCATCCAGGGCGCGTCGGTCTCCGTCAAAATGCGATCGACCGGAAGAGCGCAAACGGTCGCCTGAAGCGAGCGATCCCCGCGCAAAAGACCCTTTCCGCAGGAGAAAAAGGCATTGACGCCGCGTTCAAGAAAGGACTCGGCCTCCCGCGCTGAGCCGGGCCATCCGTGAAACACCACCGCCTTCACTCGTTTGAGCCGCCTGGTATCCTTGAATATGAGGTCGAGCGCTTTCCGGCAATGCACGACAAGCGGCAACCCTGAGCCTTCGGCGATATCGAGTTGCATATCCCAACACGCTTTTTGCTCATCAAGCCGCGCGCGATATGCAGGGGTATAGAGGTCAAACCCGCATTCACCGATCGCGCTGAGCCGCCCCTCTTCCACGAGTTTAATTAGCAACGGCGCATGAGCGACGCAGGGATCTTGGGGATGAATGCCAAACGAAAGCTTGATCTGATCAGGCCACATTCTGCCATAGGATTCCTGCCAAACGAATTCAGCCTCGGCATGCGCTGACGCGCAAAGAACGGATCCAGGCACGAGCGTGGGCGCGAAGGCGCTCTCGTTGAAGACATCGTATAAATGAACGTGCGAATCCGAGTACATAAGTTTATTATATCGCTAAAGGTCTCTTCCTGCTTCCCGAAAATAATGATAACAGGAGGGTTGCATGAAAAACTACTATATTAAGGGCAGACAGGGCGCTGCCGACTACCTGTCAGTTCTTGACGAAACCGACAATGGCTGTATGGTCCGCATCTATCGGGATCAGGACGGCTGCGAGAAAATAATCGAAGAATTCATGACAAAAACGCTTTTCGAGTCCTGTCTCCGTACCGGATATATCATGGAGATGGAAGAAAGCAGCGCATTCGCGATAGCCTGAGAACCGTCGCCCCGCACGCATCCGGTGTTCCCGTCGGAACCCGGGTACGGAGCGATTCCCCCTTGCAATCAATTTGACAACGTTTCCATTCGGGATGATAATTCATCCAGAAGGATGGTATTTTTATGCCAAGCAGATTGTCAGAAACCCTATCATTAAACAGCGAACATCTTGCGCGGTCCTGGCTAAAAAAAATCCGGAAATCCGAAAACATGAAAACCTATAACGAATTTCCTGACGAGGAACTGATCAAGATGAATAGCGGCGTCTACCGGATGCTCGCCCTTTGGTTCCAGAAAGAGGCCGATAAAAACAGCATCGGCTCTTTTTTCGTCAATATTGGAAAGGAACGCCGCAAGCAGGGTTTTGCGGTATCCGAAGTGAGCTACGCCATATTCCTTACACAACGCGCGGTGCTTGAGTACTTCATGAATGAAAACGTCGTCGACAATTCTATGGCCCTGTACACGATTATGGGGCTTTCCGGGCAGGTTGCCGACTTCTTTTTCCTCGGTTCTTATTACATGGTAAAGGGTTATCTTGAAGACACCTACCTTGCCCTGCAAAAAAATGAGGATATTTCTGATGAGAAACTCCGCAAGTATTTCAGCGATGATTTCTTCTTTAAGGACACCGATCGCGTATAGAGATTTTAATTTTTTTACTTGACTTTTTTTATTGAAAGGTTTTTACTTTCGATTGTCGCTAGTACGGGGAGAACATATGGGTTCTTGTAATATGCTCTTCGTGTATAAAAAGTTTCTGTTACCGGCCTTGGCGGTTTCGCTCCTTGCCATCCCGATACTGACGCTCCTGTTAGGTTTTTCGGCTGTATCCGTCGCGTTTTACGCGGGAACGCTTGTTTTTATGGCGCTTCACTGGTGGCTGATCGCATCCTTCGTCGAATCCCTTTTCAATGGAGAAAGGACTATCGCCTCGATTCGCGGCATGCTTGCGGTTTTTCCCGCAGGCCTTGCCCTGGCGCTCGTTTTTATCGCGGGGAAAACGGACCGGACGCTCATGCTTTTTGCCGGTTCGGGAATTATCGCGCTTCCCGCCTCGACAACGGTTTTCTGCATTGTGCAGGGTATTATTGGACTTACCCCTTTCCGGGAACGAAAGGAATGATATATGACAGAGAAACTCGAACAAGCGTCAACACTCGGAGAGCGGATCAAGGAAGCCCTCGCCTTCAAGACGATTTTCACCGTCCATCTCGGTAGTATATCCATACCCATAAGCGAAACCGTCGTCACCACCTGGATCGTGATGGCAATCCTCATCGTCGCATCCCTGCTCCTTACTCGCCGTCTTCGCGAGATTCCGAAAGGCTCGCAGGTTTTAGTCGAGGGCTTTATCGGCGGCCTTAATGATTTTTTCAAGAATCAGATCGGACACCATTGGAAACCCTTCGCTTCCTGGCTCGGAACCGTGGCGCTCTTTCTCGGCGTCGCGAACCTCATCTCGTTCATCTCCCCTATTGGTGGATTCGGCTTTGAGCCGCCCTTCTGCCTCAAGCCACCGACACGGGACATCAACGTAACGGCCGCGCTCGCGATCATGACAATACTTCTCGTCATCGTATCCGGCATCGTCTTCAAGGGATTCAGAAATTGGCTCAAGACATTCTTCGCGCCCGCGCCGTTCATGTTGCCCTTCAATATAATCGAGTACGCGATCAAGCCGATGTCGCTTTGCCTCCGGCTTTTTGGCAACATTCTCGGCTCTTTCATTATAATGGAAATAATTGGCACGCTCGCGCCGCTATTCCTGCCGCCGATCGCAAGCCTCTATTTCGACTTTTTCGACGGGCTTATCCAGGCCGTAGTATTTACGTTCCTGAGCACACTGTATATCACTGAGGCTATCGAATAGCCTGATTTTTCAAGGAGGCTTATATGAATCCGATGATTGCTATCGGCGCGGGTATCGCGGTTTTTGTTGGTGTTGGCGCGGGAATTGGCATTGGCATCGCGACGGGAAAGGCCGTCGAGGCGGTCGCGCGCCAGCCTGAGGCGAGCGGCAAGATACAGAGTCTGTTCCTCCTCGGCATCGCGCTTGCCGAGGCAACCGCCATTTACGGTTTCGTTATAGCCCTCATGGCGCTATTCAGCTGATACCGGACCGGTAGTCCGTCAATAACCGGGAGGAAAAAAGTGCTCGATTTTTCGGTAACTTTTTTGATCACGATCGTCAATGTTACGTTCCTCTATCTCGTGCTCCGCAAGGTTTTGTTCGGACGCGTAACCCAATTCATGGAAGAACGCTCGAATAAAATTCAGCGCGACATCGATCTCGCGAAGATGCAGAATGAACGCGCTCAAGCGCTCGAAGCGGAGTACGCTGAAAAACTGAAGGCATCGCGCGAGGATGGTCAACGGATCATGCAGATAGCGCGCGAGAAAGCCGAACAGGAACGGGCGGCAATCATCGCCGAGGCGAAGGCAGAAGCGGCGAAGATCATCAAAGAAACGCGTGATGAACTCGAGGCGGAACGGCGCGATGTCGGCCGAAAGCTTCTCAAGGATACCGCCGATCTTACGATTCTTGCCGCAACGGCCGTTCTCGAAGAGAACATGGACGCCGACAAGAACCGCAAGCTCGTCGAGAAATTCCTCGATAAAGTCGGGGTCGCCTGATGGCGAATATAGCCGCGCGGTATGCCCGAGCGCTCTTCGAGACGGGTGTGGCCGAGGGGGAAGGAAACGAGATCCGTTACGGAAAGCTCCTCGAGTCCTTCGTCGCGAGCGTCGCCGATCTTGGGGACTTTCGCTCGTTCCTTTCCGCGCCGCAGATACCACGCGGGAAAAAGAAGGAATTCCTCTCGGCGGTTTTTTCAGATCCCGAGGATTCGCGGTTTCTCGAGTTCCTCAAGGTAATCGTCGACAAAGGGCGGCTCGACATGATCGGCCTCATCAGTCTCGATTATCAAGGGCTCGTGCTCAAAGAAAAGAATGTTCTCGAGGCGGTCATCGAAACGGCGTTTCCGCTCGACGACGCGCTCGTTGAGCGAATTACTGAAACATTCCGCAAGAAAACCGGCGCGAACGAGATTCGCGCTACGGTTCGCGTCGTGAAAGACCTCGTCGGAGGCGTTCGCGTGTCGATCGGCAGCGCGATTTACGACGGAACGGCCCGATCCGGATTGGACCGGCTTTTATCGTCTATGAATAATCAGGGGTTCCAACATGGCAATTAGGCCTGAAGAAATAAGCTCGGTTATCCGGGAAAAGATCGGTGGTTTCAAAAGCGAGGCCGAACTCAAGACCGCAGGATATGTTATCCAGATCGGCGATTCCATCGCGCGCGTATACGGAATCGAGAATTGCGTATACGGAGAGCTCCTTGAGTTCAGCAACGGCACCCTTGGCCTCGCGCAGAACCTCGAAGAAGACAACGTCGGCTGCGTGCTCCTCGGACCCGATACCGGCATCCGCGAAGGCGACCGGGTCACGAGCACCGGACGCATGCTCGAGGTTCCCGTAGGCCGCGAGATTCTCGGTCGCGTAGTCGACCCGCTCGGCGTGCCGCTCGACGGAAAACCGGCATTCAAACACGACGCGCTTTTCCCGATCGAGCGCCCGGCGCCCGGCGTCATCGACCGCCAGTCGGTCAAGCAACCGCTTCAGACCGGCATCGTATCGATCGACGCGATGATACCGATCGGGCGCGGTCAGCGTGAGCTTATCATCGGCGACCGTCAGACCGGAAAGACGGCAATCGCCGTCGACACGATTCTGAACCAAAAGGGAAAGGATGTTCTTTGCGTCTATGTCGCGATCGGGCAAAAGGCATCATCGACAGCGCGCATCATCGAGATCCTCCGTGAGTATGGCGCGATGGACTATACCATCGTCGTTTCCGCGTCAGCATCGGCGCCCGCGGCCGTTCAGTATATCGCGCCCTACTCAGGATGCGCGATGGCCGAGTATTTCATGTACACCGAGCATAAGGACGTGCTGATCGTATACGACGACCTTACCAAGCACGCAATCGCGTACCGCACGATGTCGCTCCTCCTCCGCCGCCCGCCGGGACGCGAGGCGTATCCCGGCGACGTTTTCTACCTCCACTCGAGACTCCTTGAGCGCGCGGCGCGGCTCTCAAACGAGCGCGGAGGCGGATCCATCACGGCACTTCCCATCATCGAGACGCAGGGCGGCGATATCTCGGCGTATATCCCGACGAACGTCATCTCGATCACTGACGGGCAGATATTCCTTGAAAGCGAGCTCTTTTTCTCGGGTTTCAGGCCCGCAGTCAACGTAGGGCTTTCGGTCTCGCGCGTCGGTGGCGCGGCGCAGACCAAGTCTATCCGTTCGGTAGCAGGACGGCTTCGCCTCGACCTCGCGCAGTATCGCGAGCTCGCGGTATTCGCCCAGTTCGGTTCAGACCTCGACAAGGCTACCCGCGAACGGCTCGCGCAGGGCGAGCGGCTTATGGAAGTTCTCAAGCAGGGACAGTACAAGCCGCTTTCCGTCGGCGAGCAGGTAATCATGCTCTTTGCGTCCACGAACCAGCTCCTCCTCGACATTCCCACGGCGAAGGTTCACGACTTCCTCATGGCGTTCCTTGATTTCCTCAACATCAACGCGTCCATCGTCAAGACAAGCATCGAGGAATCGAACGTCATCGACGAGGCAAGCGAGATAATCCTCAGGACCGCGATCGAGGACTTCAAGGAAATCTGGCTTTAGTCCGGAGGGGAGCACGAGTTCATGCCAAACATGAGAGACATCCGGATCAGGATGAAAAGTATAGGCCAGACACTCCAGATTACGAGCGCGATGAAGCTTATCTCCACCGCGAAGCTCAGGCGCGCCCGAGTTCAGCTCATGCAGACGGAACCCTACTTCGACAAGGTTCGCGAGGTCATGAGGGAAATCATCCGCCACAGCGATGACGTTCGCGAGGAGTTTTTCCACATACATAAGCTGAAGGGAAAAAAACCCAAGCGCGCCTTTCTCGTCATCACGAGCGACAAGGGGCTCGCGGGCGGATTCAACCACAACATAATCAACCTCGCCGAAGATTCGATGCGCGAAGGCGAGTGCGATTTCGTCATCCTTCTCGGAACCATCGGCGCGCGCTACTTCAGCCGGACGAACGCCTCTATACTCGAGACGTACAAGTACTCGAAGGGTGTTCCGACGGTCTACGACGCGAAGGACATCGCGGACTTTATCGCCGCCCAATACGAGGCGAACGTCATCGACGAGTTCCATATCGTCTATACGCGCATGTACTCGTCCGTTAAGCTGATACCTGAATGCATCAAGGTTTTGCCGCTTGAGCAGAACATCTTCGGTAGCGATGAGGATATGACGCAAACGGATTCGAATCTCAATTACAGCCCATCGCCCGCCGCGGTGATTCGGGCGCTCGTCCCTAAATACATCACCGGCGCGATTTACGGGGCGATGGTCGAGAATTTCGCGAGCGAGCACAGCGCGCGCATGGCGGCTATGGACAACGCGACGAAAAACGCGAATGAGATGCTTAATGGTCTCAGGCTTTCGTACAACCGCCTGAGGCAAGGCGCGATCACGCAAGAAGTTACAGAGATCGTCGCGGGAGCCGCGGCGCTCAACACATAGATACAAGGGAGCGATCAATGTCGGAAAATATCGGCAAGGTAGTACAGGTTATCGGCCCGGTCATCGATATCCGTTTCAGCGAGGGAAAGGTTCCCGCAATTCTCAATGCAATACATATTCCGCTTGGCGACGGAAAGATCGTCGCGGAGGTGCTTCTGCACCTTGGCGACCGGATAGTCCGGTGCATCGCGCTCTCGGCGACCGACGGCCTTTCGCGCAATGTCGACGCAATCGACACCGGAAGCCCGGTTACCGTCCCTGCCGGAAAAGCGACGCTCGGCCGCATGTTCAACGTTACGGGCGACCCGATTGACGGAAAGGGTCCGGTCAATACCGATAAAAGGCTTCCCATACACCGCGAGGCCCCGGGGTTCGAGGACCAGAAACCGGCAACACAGATTTTCGAAACCGGAATCAAGGTCATTGACCTTATCGCGCCGTACGCGAAGGGCGGTAAAATCGGACTTTTCGGAGGCGCTGGCGTCGGCAAGACCGTACTCATCCAGGAGCTTATCCGCAATATCGCGATCGAGCATTCAGGCTACTCGGTGTTTACCGGCGTCGGGGAACGGAGCCGCGAGGGCAACGACCTCTGGCACGAGATGCAGGAGTCGGGCGTCATCGATAAAACCGCCCTCGTCTTCGGGCAGATGAACGAGCCGCCGGGATCGCGCATGCGCGTCGCGCTATCGGGTCTCACGATGGCCGAGTATTTCCGCGACGAGGAAAATCAGGACGTGCTCCTTTTCATCGATAATATTTTCAGGTTCGTGCAGGCCGGCTCCGAAGTCTCGGCCCTCCTTGGTCGAATCCCGTCAGCGGTCGGCTACCAGCCGACCCTCGCGAACGAACTCGGCGCGCTCCAGGAACGCATTACCTCCACGCGCAAAGGATCGATCACCTCGGTGCAGGCGGTTTACGTCCCGGCGGACGACCTTACCGACCCCGCGCCCGCGACGACCTTCAGCCACCTTGACGCCACGACCGTCCTTTCAAGGCAGATCGTCGAGCTCGGCATCTATCCTGCCGTCGATCCCCTTGCCTCAACCTCACGCATTCTTGACCCGCACATCGTCGGGGAAGACCATTACGAGACGGCACGCCAGATACAGCAGGTATTGCAGCGATACAAGGAACTCCAGGACATTATCGCGATCCTCGGCATGGACGAACTCGCGGAAGAGGACAAGGTAACCGTCTATCGCGCGCGCAAGATCCAGCGTTTTTTCTCGCAACCGTTTTACGTTGCCGAGTCGTTCTCGGGCATTTCCGGAAAGTACGTTCCCCTCGCGGATACCATTCGGGGATTCAAGGAAATTCTCGACGGAAAGATGGACGCTATCCCCGAGCAGGCCTTCTTCATGGTCGGTACGATCGACGAGGTTTACGCCAAGGCGAAGAACCTCTAGGCGGTCGGTATGTCAAAAACTTTTAAGCTGGAGATCATTACCCCGTATCGCGTGTTTTATTCCGATAATGCTGAGAACCTCATCATCAATTCATCGGATGGCGAGCTCGCGCTCCTTGCCGACCATGAGCCGATCGTGACGCCCGTCGGTATCGGCATAGTGAAAATACTCGTCGACGGTACGTGGAAGATAGCCTCATTCTCGGACGGATTTCTCGAGATGGAAGGAAACAAGGCCACCGTGCTCGTCGGCGCCGCGGAATGGCCCGAGGAGATTGACGTCGAGCGCGCTGAGCGTTCCCAGAAACGGGCAAGCGAGCGACTCGCAGACACGTCGATGCCTTGGGAAAAAAAACGCGCAACGCTCGCGCTGAGGCGCGCGCAAACCCGCATCAAGGCGTCGTCGCTTGCGAAGGCGAACAAAGACTGATGTAGAACAATTTTTTTATACGGTAATTTTCCTGAAAAACCGCGATGCGAGCGAGACCGCCGTATCGCGGTTTCCGTTTTCGACCCAGTGTATGGCAACACCCTTCCGTTCCATGCCGCGAAACCACGTTTCCTGCCGCTTCGCAAATTGGCAAATCGCAGTATAGAGGCTTTCGCGGTACTCGTTCATCGACGGTATCTTCCCTTGAAGGTATTCGGCGGTAAACCGATATTCAAGCCCGAGCCTTTCGAGGCGTTCCCAGTCCGTACCCGTGTCATGAAGGGCCTGTACTTCCTCGACCAACCCCGCATCCAATCGCGAAAGGAGACGCTCGCGGATTCGAGCGCGAAGTGTGGCGCGTTCAAAACGAATGCCCATGACAAGAGGCGCCAGGTCGGTAAGCCTTTGTTCGTTTCCCGGTTCCGCGCCGCCTCGATCCTTTTTGTATTCAGCGATCTCTATGGCCCGTACAAGGCGTGACCGTTCGACGAGATCGGTTTTATTATGGACGCTCCCTTTTAGCGAAAGAAGACGCGTGGCAAGCTCATTAAGGGAAAGTCCTTCAAGCGACGCGCGAAGGATATCGTTTACCGGAACCTCGGGAAAATCGTAATTCCTGATGATGGAATCAAGGTACATCCCGGTGCCGCCGGCGACTATGGGCAGCTTCCCGCGCGGGCGGATCTCGGCGAACGTGGCTTTGAAATCCCGCTGAAAATCGAATACGCTATACTCGCGCGAGAGGGACTCGATATCCACGAGGTGATAGGGCACCTCTCCGTATTCGGCAAGGTCCTTTCCGGAACCGATATCGAGCCCTCGATACACCTGTCGGGAATCGGCGGAGATGATTTCGCCCGCGAAGGTACGCGCAAGGTAGACGCCAAGCGCGGTTTTTCCCGTCGCGGTCGCCCCCAAAAGAACGATCGCGTTATATTCGCCCAATCCTACCATACCCTCAAAACGCCGCACTTGAGATAGTCGGACTCAGGATAGCCCGCGAGCGAAGGATGGTCGGGACCGGGACCGCGTTTCTCGAGAAGCTGCACGGTTCGATGCGCGTCCATCGCGGCGTTTTGTATCATCCGGTAAAAATGGTCGGCGTTAAAAAAGTGCGAGCAGGAGCAGGTCACGAGGAATCCACCCCGATTGAGGATCTTCATCGCCCTGAGGTTGATCTCCTTGTAGCCGCCATACGCCTTGTCGATCATCTTGGCGCTCTTGGTGAACGCAGGAGGATCAAGCACGATAAGGTCAAACTTTCGGCCCGCTCGCTCATGTTCCTTGAGGAGGTCGAAAACGTCCGCAGTGACGGCTTTCATGACGAAGCCAGCCTTATTCAGCAGGATGTTTTCGTTGACGGTAGAAACTGCCTCGGCCGAGATATCGACCGACTCGACCGAAGTAGCGCCACCCTTCCAGGCATTGAGGCCAAACGCCCCGGTGTGCGTGAAGGTATCAAGAACGGACATGCCGCGCGAGAGGCCCGCAATCAGTTTTCGGTTATCTTTTTGGTCAAGGAAATAGCCGGTCTTCTGACCGTTTTCGAGATCAACTTTCAGCAAGATGTCGTTTTCCCGGATGGTGACGAGCGGGTCATACGAGTCGCCGATCCAGCCTTTCCGTTCGGGAATGCCTTCAAGGCCGCGCACGTGGACGTCGCTTCGCTCGAATATCCCGTCGGGTTTCACGACCTCGCGCAAGGCCGAGATGATTTCGTCGCGAAAGGTTTCAACGCCGAGTGTCAGGAATTGAACCGACAGGAACACCTTACCGGAAACGTCGGCAAAACGGTCAACGACAAGCCCTGGTATTAAATCGGATTCCGCGAAAAGGAGTCTGTAGGAATCCTCGGGGGAATAAAAACGGGTGCGCGTATCGAGCGCATCCTGTATTCTTCGCGTGAATAAAGCCCCGTTAATCTCCTCGTCCTTCTTCCGGGTAAAAATACGGACGCATATCTTTGAATTCCGGTTCATGACCCCGCGGCCGAGAAACTGGCCTGACTTCGTGAATACATCAAGCGCCTCTCCCGTAGGGCAATCGCCCTGGAAAACGCCTATCTCGTTGTCGAAAATCCAGGGATGCCCGAGCCTGATCCGATCCTCTTCTTTTGCCTTGAGAAATATCCTGTTCATAGATTATCAGTATAACCCTTTCGTTGCCTTAAGCCTACTGGTGTGTTATTGTTATGATATGAAAAGAAGCAAGTCCTTTTTTTTCGCGCTTGGCGCGGTCATGCTCTTGTCAATGCTCCTCTCGACTTCCCTTTATGCGCTTCCGACCGGGGGCAACCGCGCCGAAATGCTCGATGCATCCAGGCGAGAAATACTGGCGCTCAAACGCAACGCAATCCCCGCATCCTCGCTCGGTGAATGGGAGGATATAGCCGAATCGGCCGTATTCATGCTGTTCCGGAAAACCGAGCTCTGCCGCGCCCCGATGCGCATCCTCGTCACCGAGGACGCCGCTATAACGGCGAGACTTTATCCCGACGGAACCTTCGTCATTTCGTCGGCGCTTCTTGACTATATCGACGCCGAACTTTTCGAGACGGCGTCCACTTCCTCCGGCCGCATGCGGAATTTCGAGTCCGAGCGTGAGGCGATGCTGATACCGTTTATCGCCATCGAGGCCTCCCGCTTCGCGCTTGACCTCCCCTACGCAGCCTGGTGCCGCTCGACCGAAAAGGCAAAAGCAACCGCGAACGAACTCTATTCGGCGCGCATCGTCTATTCCGAGGAGGAAGCGATCGAAGTCGATCGTTTCTCGCTCATCATCCTCGCGCTCGCGGGCTTTGAAAGCGATAGCTACGTCGCGTGGCTTTCCAGGCTCGATTCCACAAGCGGCATAACGACAGAGGCGTCACGGAGTCTCGCGCCGTACCTCGCTTCATTCCCCCCGACCCACGATCGAATCGCGTCGATCGCAGCCGCCCGCGAAAGCGTCCGGAAGATCTCAGGAGAGTTCGCGGGCCTCCTTTCGGGACTCAGGACGGGAACCGCCTGGCAGGAATCGCTTTCAAGCATCGAGGCGCTTCGAGAGGTATACCCGTCGGCCTATTATCTTTCCCGGCTTGAGGCAATCGTGCTTCACCGCTATTGGCTTTCGGGGGTTAATCCCGAGGATTACATGCTGAAAACATTCCTGCCGATCGCCGAGGAACCGAATCCGGAGACTTTGAGCCTTCAGGCGAAGGGCGCGACGGTCTATCCTATCGACCGGACGACACCCATCGGGGATGCGCGAATCTTTGTCCGCGCGATTGAATCGTATCGCCGCTCATTAGCCATGGTCGAAGATCCATTGCTCGCATCCTCGTACGCGATGATGCTTCTCTGGACGGGAAACCGTGAAGACCGGGCCGAGGCGGTCAAGGCATGCGCGAACGCTGCGTCCGCGGAAACAGGAGGTTCGTCCTTTACTGCTCGGGCGAATTATGCGTCCATTCTGTTCCTCTCAAGGGCTGACACTGATCGCGCGCTTGAGATGATGGAAAAACTGTCCTCGGAAAAATCCTTCATGACGGGAAATTCTGCGGCAAGCGGGACAGCGGGCGTTCAGGCGGGCATCCCCGGCGACTCGCGAAACCTTACGGTGAATCTTGCGGCAATGCTCCTCCTTTCAGGCAAGGAGGCCAGGGCAAAATCCCTCATGGAAACCGTCACGGGCTTAAATACGCGAGCTGGTCAGATGACGCCGATTTCATGGCGCCACGTCCATGTCGGCGACTCGACCGACGACCTCGTGTATCGATGGGGGGAGCCAACCGAGATATTCTATAACTATTATACCGAGAATTGGGATTACCCCGGACTCGTCGCGTCGGTTCTCGTGGCTTCGGACAGTTCCAAAACGGAACGGATCGTCAGAAGTATCAGGATTGGGCCGCATTCGCCGATCTCGCCCGGCGCCGATATCAGGACCGGCGACAAGCGCGAGAGCTTCGAGGCCGCGTTCGGAAAACCGCTTTGGTACGCCGAGGACTGCGCCGTGTACGCATATCGCGGGAACGTTCTATCCGTATTCTACCTTTCAGGAAGGATACGGACGATAACCGCGGGACTGCAACAATAGGATATCAGAGTGAATCGAAAACGTCGTTCATCGTGAAGACGCCGGTCTTGCGCTTTCCAGAACCGTCGGGTAGAGCGAGCCACTCAAGCGCGCGAACGGCGCCGAGCGCCAAGCCCTCCCGATTGCGCGCGGTATGCGTAAGCTCGATGGTATCGGCCGCCGAGTCAAACCACACCGTGTGCGTTCCCGGAACCGAACCGACGCGAACGCTCGCGAGATGGAGCTCGTCGGGTTCTGGCCTTCGGTCAAAGGCGTCGGTGACGAGTTTGGTCTTGCGAGGCATTCCTTCCATCACGCGACGCGCGAGATCGAGTCCGGTGCCGGAAGGGCTATCAACCTTCTGGTTGTGATGCGACTCGAAAAGCGCCACGTCGTATTCCTCGAATGAAGACATAAGGCGCGCGGCTTCGGATACGATCCGGTAAAAGAGATTGACGCCAACCGAGAAATTCGCGGAATGGAGCAAGGACGACCCGTTCGCCTTTACCGCGGACGTGACGGCGTCAAGGCTGTCACGCCAACCGGTAGTCCCGACGACAAGCGGAATGCCCGTGGGAATGAGCGCGGTTATGTTCGGCAGAACCGACGAGGGATGCGAAAACTCGATAATCCCCTCGGCGCGCGATGCCTTGACGGCGTCAACCATGACGGCGGCATCCTTCGTCACGCACGTGGCGTCTTCCGCAAAAATATCGACCGTGCACACAACCTCATGGCCACGCATCCGCGCGGCAGCTGCTATCATGTGACCCATCTTCCCGAAACCGACAAGCGCGATTCTCATCAGCGACCTCCGTTTTGGGGGAGTCCACCGTCAATGGGAAACCCGCCCTTTCCGTCCTTCCCGAAATAACTTTCATGGAGCAGCCTGACGACGCGCTCTGCCTCGTCCGACTCGCAGATCATGCTGATATTTACCTTGGAGGCGCCCTGGCTGATCATCTGCACGTTGATATTATCGCGCGCGAGAACGTCGAAGGTCGCGGCGAGAATGTAGCTTGAGCGGCGCACGTCGCAGATAACCGTGACGATAGCCTTATCCTTCTTGATGTCGATGCTCGCGTATTTCTCAAGGTCATGCCTGAGCCCCGCGAGATTCGCCTTCTTGCCGTCGACCGTCAGCGACACCGATACTTCCGAAGTCGCGACGACGTCAACCGAGATGCTGTGCGTGGCGAATGACTCGAATACCTTCGCGAGAAAACCGTATTGGCCGAGCATGCGGGTCGAGACGATATCGATAAGCGTCACGTTCTTCTTGGTAGTGATCGCGCGCACCGGCGACGGGGCCTTCTCGTGGCTCGTGACGATGATGGAACCGGGAGCATCGATATTATATGAATTCTTGACCCGAACCGGGGTACCGGTCTGAAGGCATGGTTGCATGGAGCGGGGATGCAGTACCTGCGCGCCAAAGTACGCGAGCTCCGCGACCTCGTCGTAGGTGGCGACCGGCACGGTACGCGCCTCCTTGACGATACGAGGATCGGTAGTGAGAATACCGTCGACGTCCTTCCAAGTCTGAACCTCCTCGACGCGAAGCGCCGAGCCGATTATCGTCGCGGTAAGGTCACTGCCACCGCGACCGAGCGTCGTGATAAAGCCCTTTTCGTCCTTTGCAATGAAGCCGGTAACGATCGGCATAGCCATGCCATCGCCCTTCTTTCCTGCGGCGTAGGGGCCGAGCGCCTTGCGGATATTCTCCCAGGTTTCGGGAAGGAGATCCGCGCTCGTGTAATTCGAGTCGGAGATGAAACCGACGTCCCACGCGTCGCGGAATTCCGCGCGCACGTTGAGGGAGTTGAGATAGGCCGACATGATACGGACGGAAAGCCGCTCGCCGAACGCAACCAGATAGTCGCGAGAGCGGGGCGTCACCTCGCGGAGCATGGAGATACCGGTCAAAAGGGTTCGGAGTTCGCCAAGCAGGGCATCGACGTCGGTCGTCGCGATCCCGAGTTCCTTGGCGGTCGTTTTATGAAGTTTTTCTATCGCATCGAGGGTTATTACGCCGGTCAGGGCCGCGTCAGCCGCATCAAGAAGGTCGTCGGTCGTATCGCCCATTGCGGACAGAACGACGACGGGGCGCCGGTCGGCAAAACCCCTGATAATATCCGCGACATGGCGGATACGCTCCGCATTCGCAACCGATGAACCACCAAACTTCATTACGATCATGATGTCACTCCAGTGTTATATTTATTCCAAAGAAATGAAAAGTATTGCATAAATATACCAAATACTTGAAAGTCATACAATAGCCCTTGTTCCATATCCGGTCAAAATGGTACATTAGCATAATGAAATTCAGGGATTCCGCACTCGTCCTCTATAAAACTCAACCGGCGATCATCACCAAAATCGATATCGATAAAATCGAGATACAGCTTTCAGACGGTACCAAAAAGGTACGCGAAAAGGATATTGAATTCCTTCACGCAGGTCCCGTTCGATCCGTTAAAACAGTGATAGCTGCCACTGCACCCGAGGGTAACCTGGCCGAGGCAGCCGAGTTTTTCCAGGGCGAGACGCCCTCCTTCGCCGAAATTGCCGAACTCGTGTGGGGAGGGTATCAGCCGGATGAGGCGTACGCCCTCTGGAAGGCAATCGCCGAGTCGCCGTATTTCTGCGCAACCGTTCCGTCCGAGCCCGTTCAGGTGCGTACGAAGGAAGATGCCGAGGCGATACTGCAAAAAAACGCGACAAAGCGCGCGGAAGGCGCGGAGCGGGAGGCTTTCATCGGGCGACTGAAGAAAACCCTTGCGGCGCGAAAAACCATAGGCGAAACTTCGCCGGTTGAAGGCGGAATTGCGCTTCCCGAAGACGGCAAGTTCCTTCAGGACGTCGAGGCGCTCGCGCTCGGTAAAACCGAAAAATCGAAAACGCTCAAGGAAGCGGGACTTCCCGAAACCCGTGAAGGCGCGCACCGGGTGCTTCTCATCACCGGTTACTGGCCGGTAGAGCGAAATCCATGGCCAGCCCGCCACGGCCACACCCTCGCCTCCTCCAGCGTACCGGTCGACGAACCTAACGACACCGACGAACGGCTCGACCTTACCGCGCTTGATTCCTGGGCCATCGACAACGACTGGAGCTCCGACCCTGACGACGCGGTCTCGTTCGACGGCACGCGGCTTTGGGTGCATGTCGCGGATCCGGCAAGCACGGTAACGCCCGATTCCCGCGCGGACATTGACGCGCGGTCGCGCGGATCAACGCTCTATATCCCCGAAGGCGCCGCCCGAATGCTCGCCGAAAACTCCCTTTCCTTTTACGCGCTCGGCCTCAAGGACGTGTCGCGCGCGCTTTCCTTCGCGATTACCTTTACCGACTCAGGCGCGATAGCCGACGTCGAGATCGCAAGAACGCGCGTGAGGGTTACGCGACTAACCTACGCGCAGGCGAGCGAACGCCGCGATACGCCCGAGCTTTCACCGCTGTTCGCGATAGCGGAGCGCAACATCAAGCGCCGGTGCGAAGCAGGCGCTGTTTTCATCGATCTGCCCGAGGTTCACATCAGCGTGGACTCGTCCAACTCGCAGGGAACGACGACGCCGGAAACCATCTCGATAACCGAGTTGAAGGGCGAGCCTGCCGCCGACATGGTCCGCGAGATGATGCTCCTCGCGGGCGAGGCTGCGGCCCGATTTGCCTTCAAGAACGAAATTCCCTTTCAGTACGTCAGCCAGGAAGAACCCGATATCCCGAAGGAAATCCCTGCCGCCCTTGCGGGTGAATACCGTAAACGCCGGTCGATGCGCTCTCGCAAGGTCGGGACGATACCGGCAGCCCACTCAGGGCTCGGCATCGGCATGTATAGCCAGGTCACGAGCCCTCTACGTCGATACGGAGACCTCATCGCCCACCAGCAACTGCATCTCTTCCTTGACGGAAAGAAGCTCATGGACACCGATGATATGCTCGAGCGGATCGCCATGGGCGATTCCGCAGCGCGCGAATGCACCCTTGCCGAGCGGGCATCGAACCTCCACTGGATACTCGTGTACCTCTCGCGGTATCCCGAGTGGACGGGCGACGCCGTCATAGTTGAAAAGACGGGAACGCAGGCGACGATTCTCATACCCTGCCTCGCGCAGGAATCGCGGATAACTCCCAAGGAAACAGTCGAGCTCAATGACGTGATACAGGTGCGCGCAGGGAACATCAACATTCCCGAGCAGAAAGTGTCCTTTATACCCGTCTGAAGGAGATTAAAGCCATGCGAACGCCATTCACCCCCCGAGAGGTAATCTTCGCCCCGACCGCACAATGCAACCTCAACTGCGGACATTGCCGCGTCGACCGCGCGCGTGGTACCGACTCGAATCGCCTTACCGAAAGCGCGGCGCTCACCTTTCTCGAAGACTGCGCCAAGCATGGCATCGACCGTGTCGGCTTTTCGGGCGGTGAACCCTTTCTTGAAATCGGCTTCATCGAGGCTATCGTCGCGAAATCAGTTGAGCTCGGACTTTACTTCGACCGCTTGATGACGAACGGGGTGTGGTGGAAGGACCGAGGCGAGCTCGACGCGGCGCTTGAACGCGTCATTGGTGCAGGGTTCGACGGAACCCTTGCCGTAAGCGTGGACAGCTGGCACACTCAGGATCCCGCTCGCGTCGCGGAGTTCTTCCTCGCTTCGGGCACTATAGCCGGACGGAACGATTTTTTTGAGATCGTGAGCGTCCTTGATCGTGACGGAAAGCCCCCGCTCGGACAACTCGAGGCGCTCGCGCGCGGTCTCAACGCCGGTCTTGTATGCGAATCGGGTACGCCGGTCGCGATCAGGGACGCGCAATACCGCATGAACCGCGACCGGAACATGGAAGACGGAAGCGGCATCAACATTCCGGTCATCGCCATTCCCCTATCCCCGTCGCAAGGAGACGCTTCCGGATGGTCGAAAAGTCGCTGGTTTACCGATGATTGGTGCGAGGGGCCCGGTCAGGTTTTCTATGTGCATCCCGACGGCCTCGTGGCCGTCTGCTGCGGTTTCGCGAACGAGTCAGCCGAACTGATAGCGGGCCACGTCTGCAAGGGGTACGAGACCCTACTCGCCGCCGCGCGGGACACACCACACATACGCGATTGCTACGAACGCGGCCTCAAGGCCCGAAAGGATGAACTGGAGCAGTCAGGCATCACATTTCCCGGCAAAACAGATGACATCTGCTTTTTTTGCGAGTATCTTTGCCGGAACGGCCTCGCGAAAGGTAATTGATCGCGATAAAAAAAAGGCCACCCTCTCGGGCGACCTTTCGTAAAACCGCAGACGGTTCCGATTACTCGGACTTGACGTCGTCGCAGATGCTGCGCTCGGTTTCCTTGTCAAAATACTTTGCCTTATCCATGAGGGGTTCGAAGTTTACGCTTTCGCCGATCTGGAAGACAAGGTCAGGGGAGGTTCGCGCGATAAGCTGCTGACTCTTCGTGGACAGATACAGGTGGGTCTCGGCGCCAAGCGGCTCCTTGACAGTAATCTTCATCTGCATGTTGTTCTTCGCGGCGGGAGTCTTGATATAGGCCATATCTTCGGGACGAATACCGAAGTACACTTCCTTACCGATATAATCCTTGAGCAGCTTCTGATGATCCGCGGTCGGAATGAGCTCGAACGAGCCTTCGTCGGCGACAAGCTGGCCGCCCTTCTCGATGATCTTGACGGTGAGGAAATTCATGGGCGGGGATCCGATGAATCCCGCGACGAACTTGTTGATCGGGTGATTGTAGAGATAGAGCGGAGAACCGATCTGCTGGACCTTTCCGTCCTTCATGACGACGATCTTGTCGCCCATGGTCATGGCCTCGACCTGGTCGTGGGTAACGTAGATCATGGTTGCCTTGAGGCGGTTATGGAGGTCGGAGATCTCGGCGCGCATCTGGACGCGAAGCTTTGCGTCGAGGTTGGAAAGGGGTTCGTCGAAGAGGAAGACCTTCGGGTTACGGACGATCGCGCGGCCGACGGCAACGCGCTGGCGCTGACCGCCAGAGAGTGCCTTGGGCTTGCGGTCAAGGAGTTTCTCGATGTCGAGGATGCGGGCAGCCTCGTTGACGCGGCGCTCGATTTCCTTCTTGTCGGTCTTGCGGATCTTGAGTCCAAACGCCATGTTGTCGTAGACGGACATGTGCGGATAGAGCGCGTAGTTCTGGAAAACCATCGCGATGTTGCGATCCTTGGGGGGAACGTCGTTCATGCGCTCGCCGTCGATAAAAAGGTCACCTTCGGTGATTTCCTCGAGACCGGCGACCATGCGGAGGGTCGTGGACTTACCACAACCGGACGGACCGACGAATACGACGAACTGTTGATCGTCAACCACGATATTGCAATTGTCTACAGCGCGCACTGAGCCGTCATAGACCTTACCAATACCTTTGAGTTCTACCTTTGCCATATAATGGCCTCCTAAAAATTATCTTATTAAAAACCATTTTATGCCGAAATCACCAAACTGTCAAATAGAATGTGACGCAATCTTCAATATATACGGATCAGCCAAAACCAAAAGCACAATAAAAACGAGGCCCGGTAGGTAATTCGCCGTCTTGAGCTTTCGCAAGGAAAGAAGATTGATCCCGATCATGATGACGAGCGCGCCGCCGATCCCGGTCAATTCGGCTATCATCCGCGGCGTAACCCAGGGTTTGAGGAATTCCGATCCAATGGTCAAAGCGCCCTGATATACAAGGATTGAAAGGGCCGAAAACGCGGTTCCGGCTCCCATCGCTGCGGCAATGACGATGGACATAAATCCGTCGAGCACGGATTTGGTAAAAAGCATCTCGTAATCGCCCTCGGTTCCGGCCTTAAAAGAGCCGACGATCGCCATTGCCCCGACGCAAAAAAGCACGGATGCATTGAGAAATGCATAGGCAAAGCGGGATCCCTTATCCGGGCTCGCTATTTCGCCTGCGCTCGGGAGCGCCGCGCTCTCAAGCGCCGTGCAGTTAAACCGCCGTTCGAGAAAATTGCCCATCGCGAGAATCTTCCCGTCAATGTCCCACCAGGTACCAAGGAGGCCGCCAGCGATAAGGGAAAGCGCGAGATAGATCGCGTTTACCGACTCAAAGGCCATCCTGAAGCCGAGTATCAGGGTGACGATCCCGGCGGCGGAGCAAATAATGTCCGAAAGTTCCTCGGAAACCTTGCGGGAAAATACGATTCCCAGGACCGAACCGGCAAGGATCGCTAGGCAGTTAACAATGGTTCCAATCATGATGGCGACAATGCTCCTTTACGAAGAATACTTACGGAACCCGCCGAAAGCGGTTTTGGAACGCGAAAAAGGCAAGAATCCCGATGACGGGAAATACCGAGAAGAAGGTAAAAAGAACGCGGTAGCCAAAATTGTCGATGATGATGCCGCCAAGCACGTTACCGAACACTGAAGCAATCCCGACCGAAACCGAGGTATAGAGGGTCATGCCCACCACCATAAGCCGTTTCGGCGCCCGTTCGGTGACAAAAACGATGGCCGCGGGATGAAAAAGCCCGAAACAGATCGAATTGAAAAACTGCCCCGCGACCGCGCCGCCGAAGGTCGGGAATACGGCATAAACGAGGTTTCGAACGGCTACCGCGGCAAGAGACAGAAGCAGGATGCGACCAGTACCGTATCGACTGATAAACCAGCCCGAGAGGAACATGAAGGGAATCTCGGCAGCGGCAGAAAGCGCCCAAAGGCCGGCATAGGACTCAAGATGCAGATATTCGCGGACATAGAGCGAAAAGAAACGCTGCGATGGCGTCATCCCGAGGAAACCAAGGAAGATGAGAAAAATGCCCGCCCAAAAAGGAAAGGGAAACTGCGCGAGGGTCGTACGCCAACCGCCCGCCGTAAGGGCGCGGGAATCCACATCGGTCGGGTTCCGGGCTTCTTCATGGGGGCGATTCTTGAGAAGACCGGGAATTATCGCGACGGATAGCGCGAAAAGAAGGGCGGGTAAGCCCATCCAGAACGCAATTGACTTGGCGGAATCGGGATCGATGAGTGGCGTGAACTGAAGAAGGAGGGTTATGCAGACAAAACCGATGCTCCCGAGAACCCGAACCTTTCCGTAGTTTACCCGATCATCTCCCAAGATCCGCGAAACGAGGGCATCGGCGACCGGCACGCTCCCCTTAAAGCCAATCGCAAAAAGGGCGAGAACAACTGCGGCAACCCAGAAGTTATTGAAAAGCACGAGGGGAGGAAGGACGAAAACCATGAGGAGTCCAAGGAGGATCATCACGATGCCGTAGTTGCCCTTTCGGTCAACCTTTGAACTAACGAATACCGGAAAAAAGAGTCCTGCGGCCTCGAAGATTCCCTGCAAAATCCCTATCATGGTCGGCGAATACCCGAGGCCGGAAAGAAGCACGGGAAGATACACGTTTACTGCGCCATATACCGAAAAAAGAAGAAAAAGAGGAAGTCCCATTGCCATGACGGTTTCGTTCCTTTCCCGGGAAAAATCGACCGGTCCGGGCCATTTTTCGCGAGTACCGAGTACAGGTTACTGAAAGCGTTGAATGCTTGCAAGGCCTTTCATACGACTTCTTAAATCCTGAACGCGGGCTTTTCCACGCGAAGAGGATTATGATTGAAGAAGGGGACGGGGAAGGAGGGAATCATGAGCAAGAATATCGGGCTTTGGATCGATCACCGAAAGGCAAATATCATGTTCATCACCGAATCAGGCGAGGAGACGAAGCTGATCATCTCGAACGTTGAGCGGCAGCGGCGACGCATGGGTGGATCGCCTCTCAAGGGAGCGTTCGAGCGGGTTCGATTCTCCAACGACATCAACGAGAAACGCAATTTCAAGCTCCATCTTTCGATATATTACGATTCTGTCATCGCCTGCATCCAGAACGCAGAATCCATCCTGATCATGGGGCCCGGCGAAGCAAAGCACGAGCTGAAAGCCTGCATGGAAGGAAAAAAGCTCAACGCGAAGATCATCGCCGTCGAGACCGTCGGCTTCATCACGGAAAACAGGCTTAAAAGGCGTATTCGCGATTTCTACGCAACTCACCACAAGAAGGGGTAAGTCGAGATACGTGACACGTAAAGACTGAAATCCTGAATCGTTCGGGGAAACGCAAGGAAAAATTAAAAATCCTCTTTTTTTCTGGCCATGCATTCGAATTGTCCATATAAGCAGTGTATCGGAAAGGCTTAGCCCGGAGGCGCGCGTCGGGGATAAGCTACTAAACCGAAAAATGCTCGTTATGGAGGAAGATCAATGAACGCTCTCAATTCCATTCTGATCGAGGGTAACGTCGTTCGCGATCCGGTAGTCAAAGAGACTCCGCGCGGATCGACCGTTTGTAATTTCTCGATCGCGTCAAACCGCTTCTACCGACAGGATGACGAAACCGAAAAGGAGACCTCGTTTTTCGATGTTGAAAGCTGGGGTAAGCTCGCGGATGCCTGCGGAACCAATTGCGGTAAAGGCCGCGGAGTGCGCGTCGTGGGCCGGCTCAAACAGGATCGATGGACGGGTACCGACGGAAAAAACTACAGTAAAATCAAGGTAGTAGCCGAACACGTGGAATACAAGCCGAGATTCAAGGAAATATCCGCTGGTGTCGACGAGAATGATGCCTCAATTCCCGCGGAGGACACCGAATCAGCGGTAGCGACGGAAAAGGAGGAGGTTGTCGCGTTCTGAAACGGGGTCCTGAGCCCAATCGGCATTTTTTGGCCCCCCTGAGGCGCGCTTCAAGGGGGCGGGAATACTGTTTATCGCGCGCCCTTGATGAAGGCGTCAAGACGGTCAAGCTGTTCCCGCACGCGATCTGGGTTCGGTCCACCGGGAAGATCGCGAGATCGCACGCAGGAAGAGGGTAAGAGCTTTTCGTAGATATCCCGATCGAGAAGCGGCGAATGATTCGAGAGCCGCTCGAACGGAAGGTCGACGATGTCGGCGATCCCGCTATCGATGCACTCGCGCACCACGCCTGCCGCGACCGCGTGCGCCGTGCGGAACGGAAGCCCTTTCCGCACGAGATAGTCCGCGAGGTCGGTCGCGTTCGAGTGACCGCCGGTGCAGCAAGCGGCCATCCGCTCGACATTCCACTTCGCGCTCCCTACCATATGCGTAAAAATTCTAATACAGGAATACGCGGTATCATACGCATCGAAAAGGCTTTCCTTGTCCTCCTGCATGTCGCGGTTGTACGAAAGCGGAAGTCCTTTCATCAGGGTAAGAAGCGCGACGAGGTCACCGAACACCCTGCCCGTGCGACCGCGGATGAGCTCGGCGAAATCGGGATTCTTTTTCTGAGGCATGATGCTCGAGCCGGTAGACCATTTCTCCGAAAGGTCGATAAACTTGAATTCCTCGGTTGACCAGAGCACGACCTCCTCGCAGAAGCGCGAAAGGTGGACCATCAGGATCGAAAGGTCGCCGGCGATCTCGAGGCAATAATCGCGGTCGGCGACGGTATCGAGGGAATTCTGCGTAAGCGCAGAAAAGCCGAGGGACTCGGCGACAGCGGCGCGATCGAGGGGGAGACCAGAGCCCGCGAGCGCACCCGAACCGAGCGGCATGAAATCAAGCCGGCGCATCGCGTCACCGAGCCTTTCATGGTCACGGACGAGCGGCCAGCACCATGCCGATAGATGATGGGCGAGCGTTACCGGCTGGGCGCGCTGCATATGCGTGTAGCCCGGCATCAGGCTATCAGTGTGGCCCCGCGCAATGGACGAAAGAGTTTCGATAAGGGCTACAAGGGCAATGCGAAGCTCTCCTACGATGCGACGAAGATACAGCCGCTCATCAAGAGCGACCTGGTCGTTCCGGCTTCGGCCCGTATGGACTTTCCGCCCAACGTCGCCAAGGCGATCGGTAAGCACGCCCTCGATAAACGAATGAATATCTTCGGCCGACTGATCGATCACGAGGGTTCCACCCTCGAGCTCGGACGCGATCTTCTTGAGTTCCGCGACTATCGAGCGCGACTCTGATTCCGGGATTATACCTGCGGTACCGAGCATTCCCGCGTGCGCAACGCTACCGCGCACGTCATCGAGCGCCATGCGCGAGTCAACCGCGATGGAGGTCTCGAAGGCGACGGCCTCAGCGTCCGGTCCTTCCGCGAACCGGCCATGCCAAAGCGCTGAATGGTTACCCCTGTCGATTGCGGATTTATCAGACATAGTATGCCCCCGGAACAAGATTAATTATTTCCATAATAGTAATTAGCGGCTCTTTTGACAACTGGCGCCGAAGCGCGCAAATGCGCGCGGCACTCACACGGATTAGTCGTCCAAGCGACCGTTGGCGTTTTGGTAGGCGCGAAGTATCTCGCAGATATACATGCGGTGATAGTCCTTATCCGGATAATTATTCTCGAGATCGGGATCGAGAAAGAACTCCGGTTTCACGTCCTGATAATAGATCTTGCGGCAGACGAGATTTAGGCGCGCCTCGGCGAATCCGACTGCGCCCTTCTCGAGCAGCACCGGCGCAAGCCCGGCAGCGAAGGCCTTATCCGTGTTCGCTCCGGAGGTGCTTCCGCAAATCTGCAGGGATTTTTTCATCGATGGGTCAAAGAATGAAAAAACGACATAAGGCTCCCGTTCGACGAAATCAAAGGTATAGCGCGTAGGCCTGATCACGCACGTTACGGTTCTCCGGTTCCAGAATACGCCAAAGCTTCCCCAGGAGGCGGTCATCGTATTCCACTCTTCGCGCGCAGTACCGTGTCCCGCCGTGATAAGCATCCAGTCATGGCCGATAGAAGAAAAAGGCTTGAGAAGCATATCGAGCGGCGTATTGTCGACGTCAGTCGTGGTGAAAATCGGCATGATCAAAGGCCTCCTTACAAAACTGTAACACATCCTGAAGCCGGGAGCAAGGCGAGGGTATCCGCCAGGGCGAATGAACCTTGCAAGAATTGGTATGGCCAATAAAAAAAGGCTGCCCCGCAATTGCCTGCAGGGCAGCCTCCACAAAACATGAGCCTCCCGGTTCAAGGAACGAGTGGAACGCGATCGCTATTCAGTCGCGCGCTTTTTCTTCTTCTTGTCGACAGCCTGACCCTCGCCGGTCGCCTGTTCCATCATCGCGCGTACCTTGAGCGGAAGCCCAAAAAGGGTAATGAACCCGTCGGCGTCCTTGTGGTTATAGAGCTCGCCGGTGGTGAAGCTCGCGATGTTCGCGTTATAGAGGCTAAAGGGCGAGTGCGAGCCCGCGCCGCGGATCGAGCCCTTGTAAAGCTTTACCTTGACCCAGCCGGTGCACTTCTCCTGGGTCTTGTTCATGAAAGCCATGAGCGATTCCATGAGCGTGGTGTACCAGCGGCCGTTATAGATGAGCTCGCTCATCTTGAGCGATACCTGCTGTTTGAAAAAATAGGTATCGCGGTCAAGGCAGAGGTGGTCAAGCTGCTCGTGCGCGAAATACAGGATCGAGCCGCCCGGGGTTTCGTATACGCCGCGGCTTTTCATGCCGACGACGCGGTTCTCGACGATGTCGATGAGGCCGACGCCGTTGCGTCCTCCTATCTTGTTGAGTTCCTGCATGAGCGCGAGCGGCTTCATCTTCTTGCCGTTCACGGCGACGGGGATTCCCGCCTCGAAGTCGATCTTGACGTATTCGCCGGATTCAGGGGCTTCTTCGGGAACGGTGGTGAGTTGAAGCATGTGCTTCCAGTTCGGCTCGTTCTCGGTTTCCTCAAGCTCGAGGCCCTCGTGAGAAAGGTGCCAGATGTTCTCGTCGCGGCTGTAGGACTGGTCCTTCTTCATCGGGACGGGAATCTTACGATCCTCGAGGAACTTGATCTCAGCGTCGCGGCTATCCATGTCCCACTTGTCATCGCGCCAGGCGGCGATGATCTTGAGGTCGGGCGCAAAGGCCTTGATCGTCAGCTCGAAGCGGATCTGGTCATTGCCTTTTCCGGTCGCTCCATGGCTGATCGCGACGGCGCCTACCTGGCGCGCGTACTCGACGAGAATCTTCGCGATAAGCGGGCGCGCGGTCGAGGTGCCGAGAAGGTAGCGGTCTTCGTAAATTGCGTTCGCCTTGAGCGCAGGAAACACGAAATCGGTGATATATTCCTCGCGGGCGTCGACGACGTAGCACTCGGCGGCTCCTGTGTCGAGCGCGCGCTGCTTGATCTTCTTCCAGTCGTCTCCCTGACCGACGTCGATGCACACGGCGATGACGTCATAGTCATAATTTTCCTTGAGCCACGGGATGATGACGGTGGTGTCGAGTCCGCCCGAATACGCGAGCACGACCTTTTCGCGCTTGCCTTTCGGCTGAGCTTTCGCCTTCGCCTTGGAGTCCGACTTTGCAGCGGGTTTCTTCGCCGCGACCTTCGCGGACGGGGCGGGTTTAGCCGTCTTCGCGTCCTTTTTTTCCTTGATAGCCATATCTTCAAGTCTCCTTAGAATGATAAAAAAGCCAATAGCAGTTAACCACGAAAAGGCGTTGCAAAGCTAGCGGCGCAATGCCTTACGCGAGCGCCTTCCGCAGGATCTCAAGACCGGAATCGATCTCCTCCATCGTGATAACGAGCGGAGGGAGAAACCTGAGGGTTTGCACGCCCGCTGTCGAGATGCAAAGTCCAGCCTTAAGACAAGCGAGCTGAATCTCAGCGGCGGTCGCGGGTCCCGACTCGGTCCCGGAAACATCGATCCCGATCATGAGTCCTCTACCCCGAACCTCTTTGACGCAGCCGAGCTTCCAGGCCGCGATCTTTGCCCTGATATAGTCTCCCTTCTCCCGTACCTGGCTGAGGAATCCTGACTTGTCGAGCGCTTCGAGCACGACAAGTCCGCCCGCGCACGCGAGCGGGTTTCCGCCGAACGTGGACTGATGGTCGCCCGCGACGAAAACGAGCGCAGCCTTGCCCCTCGCAAGGCATGCCCCCATCGGAATCCCGCCCGCGATCCCCTTGGCGAGCGTGACGACTTCTGGCTCGGTGCCAAGATACTCGCTCGCGAGATAATACCCGGTCCTGCCGACACCAGTCTGAACCTCGTCCGCAATCACGATAGCGCCAGCCTTCCGCGCGGCCGCGCACGCGGCTTTCGCCCATTCGGCGTCCATGAGGTTCACGCCACCCTCGCCCTGCACGCACTCGAGCATAAACGCTGCAGTCGTGTGGTCAAACGCCGTCTTGATCGCCTCGTAGTCGTTCGCCGGGATGAACTTAAAGCCCGGCGTATAGGGGGCAAAGTGCGCGGGATGAAACTTATCCTGTCCCGTCGCCGAAAGGGTCGTGATCGTCCGCCCATGGAAAGACTTGAGGAGACAGACGATAACGTTTCTCGTGCCTGCGGCCTTTCCCTCTTCCGCGTCACTCATCGCGCCATACTTTCTCGCCATCTTGATCGCGGCCTCGTTCGCCTCGGCTCCCGAGTTGCAAAAAAAGACCTTGTCCATCTTCGTCCGCTCGAGAAGTGCCTTCGAGAAGGCAAGTCCCGTATCCGAGTTGTAATAATTCGATACGTGAATCTGCTTTGTCGCCTGATCGGCAATCGCCTTTACGAGCGCGGGATGCGCGTGACCAAGGCAGTTAACGCCGATGCCGCTGACGAAGTCAATGTATTTCTTTCCGTCCACGTCGGTCAGGATGCTTCCTTTCCCGGACGCGAATACGACGGGAAGGCTCCCGAGATTATTCAGAATGTTTCCACCCATATTTAACTCCTTGTTTATACTATCACCGTGGAGAATCGCCTTGGCGGTTCTCTTTATGATTGTTTGAACCCCTGGGGTTCAAACAATCATCGTGGAGAACCGCCACCGGGCGATTCTCTTAATGATCGTGTAAGTCGGCAAAGCCGACTTACACGATCATCGTGCCAATGCCGCGATCCGAAAACATCTCGAGGAGAAGCGCATGCGGCACGCGGCCGTCAATGATGTAGGTGCGCGGAACGCCGCCCTTTATAGCCTCGAGGTTGCACTCGATCTTCGGGATCATACCCGCCGAAATCACGCCTGTCGCGACCATCGAGGGGATCGCCGTATGGTCAAGTTTGCTGATGAGCGTCGAAGGATCGTTCACGTCGCGGAGAAGGCCGGGCACGTTCGTGAGCTGCACGAACTTTTCCGCCTTGAGCGCGACCGCGATCTTCGCCGCCGCGGTGTCGGCATTGATGTTGTAGCGGTTCATGTCCCCCTGCTCGCCGATGGCGACCGTCGAGACGACCGGGATGTAGCCTTGCGAGAGAAGGGTCTGCAAGAGTTCCGGATTGACCTCGGTTACGTCTCCGACGAAGCCAAGGTCAACCCCGTCCTTGTCGATCTTCTTCGCGCGAAGGAGTCCCGCATCGACACCGGAAAGCCCGACGGCCTTGCCGCCTGCCTGCAAAAGAAGGCCGACAATATCCTTGTTGAGCTTGCCGGTGAGAACCATCTGCACGATCTCCATCGTCTCGGCATCGGTATACCGAAGTCCGCCGATAAACTTCGATTCCTTGCCGGTCTTCTCGAGCATCGCGTTTATCTCGGGACCGCCGCCGTGAACGAGCACGGTGTGAATTCCTATCGTGCTGAGGAGCACGATATCCTCCATCACCGCTTTTTTCAGATCCTCGTTGAGCATGGCGTTCCCGCCGTACTTTACCACGATCGTCTTCCCGACGTATTGCTTGAAGTACGGCAACGCCTGTACGAGTATGTCGGCCCAATCCTTGTTGCTGAGTGTTTCGCTCATGTCCGGTAATCTCCGTTAATCTTCACGTAATCGTACGTAAGGTCGCAACCCCATGCGGTTCCCTTTCCCTTCCCGTCCTCAAGCTCGATCCTGACCTTTACCTCGGTCTCGCCGAGTATTTCCTTGGCCTTCGGTTCGTCGAAGTTCAAGGGTACGCCCTTATGGAATACTTCGATCTCGCCCGCGCCCGAATCGAAGAACACATTCGTGCCCATCTGATCGAAGAGCTCGCCCGAGTAACCCATCGCGCAGAGGATTCTGCCCCAGTTCGCGTCCTTCCCAAAGAAAGCAGCCTTGACGAGGCTCGACGAGATGACGGACTTCGCGAGGTTCCGCGCGATCGTGTCGCTCTTCGCGCCCGAGATCGAACATTCAATAAGGTGCGTCGCGCCCTCGCCATCGCCCGCGATCTTTTTCGCCATTTCCGTATTAACGACGTTCAGCGCCGCGACGAACGCACGGTAATCGGCGTTTTTCGATGCAATGATCTTGTTGCCCGCAAGACCGTTCGCGAGAACGGAAAGCGTGTCGTTCGTGCTCGTGTCACCATCGACGCTTACGCAGTTATAGGTAAGCTCGATGCTCTCCCTGAGCGCGGCATCGAGCATCTTCGGCGTGATCGCGCAGTCGGTCGTGATGAAGCCGAGCATCGTCCCCATGTTGATGTGGATCATGCCAGAGCCCTTCGCCATCGTGCCGATTCTGACCATCTTTCCGCCGAGCTCGAGCTCGACTGCGACTTCCTTATACTTCGTGTCGGTCGTCATGATCGCCTCGCGCGCGGCGACGTTGCCGTCCCGGGAAAGGCCTTCGCACAGCTTTTCCATCCCCGACTCGATCGCGCCGATGTTGATCTGCTGGCCGATGACCCCAGTCGAGCACACGAGCACGTCCTCGCTCTTGAGACCAAGGCATTTCGCCGCGGCCTTCGCGGTCCGATCCGCATTGGCGTACCCTTCCGCTCCGGTACACGCGTTCGCGTTCCCCGAGTTCGCGACGACCGCTTGAGCTGTCCCGTTCGCGAGATGCTTCATGGTCAGCTTAACCGGCTCCGCCTTTACGAGATTCTTCGTAAACACGGCCGCGGCCGCGCACGGAACCTCGGACTCGATGAGCGCGATATCGTTTTTCGTGCGGCCCTTCTTGATGCCGCACAGTATTCCATTTGCCGTAAAGCCTTGCGGAGCGCAAACCCCGCCTTCGATAAACGTCATGCAAAGCTCCTTATCCTGTAATATCGCGCGTCGCGTCCCGGCGCGCCCATCATTCACATTCCCTTCTTGAGCCATACGATGGTTTCACCGTGATCGTTCTCGGGAATCGCCTTTCCGAGATCGGCCTCGAGCATCGAGAGCCCCAGCGCGAACTCCCGTTCCTTGAGCAAGCGGAACATCGAATAGTTTTTCTCGCGCACGTTCCTGACAAAATCCTCGCATACCGTCCCGCCCGAAAGCGAGGGCCGCACGTCGCAAGCGAGGGGAAAAAAGCCCGCGCTTTCCGCCGCGCGAACGATCTCCGGTATATCAGGATACCGCTCAAGCTCGTTTCCCGCAAGCGAGGGAAAGTACGCGTTATACCATCTCGACCGAAGCTGCCCGTGCGACTCGGTGAGTATCGCGACAATCCCGCCCGGCTTGAGCGCGGCCGAGAGCGTCCTGAAAAGGAGGTCGCGGTCGCTCACGTGATGGATCACGTCGGTCATGTACGCGAGGCCGAATATCCCGTTAGGGAATCCGGTCTTCGTATGATCGCCCTTTCGGAGCTCAAGGGTAGGGTTTTTCCGGATTGCCTGCGTCCGCATCGAATCGGACGGCTCGGTTCCGTAACCCTCGCACCCGAAGCGCGCGCAAATCCTTGAAAGATAGTTACCGGTGCCGCACCCGAAATCAAGGAACGGTACCCCGGACCGAAAGTCGAATTTCCGCGCGAAAAGATCGATTATCTCGTCATCGGAAGTCCGCGTATTGTCGTAGGTCAGCGAAGCCTTCTCATAGTCAGTCATTCACCGCCTCCCCGCCTGAGCGTTAGAACGCCGCCGGCGCCTGATCGATGCCCGCGGTTTCCGCGAAATCGAGCAGTAGGTTCATATTCTGCACGGCCTGCCCGGCCGCGCCCTTTACCATGTTATCGAGCGCGCTCACCATCTCGAGGAGCGTGCCGCCATTGACGACATGTACCGACACATCGCAATAGTTTGAGCCGCGCACGTTCCGGGTTGTCGCGGTCGATCCGAGCGGAAGGATCCGAACGAAGGGCTCCTTTGCGTAATGCGCCGTATAAAGCGCATGTACTTCTTCCGCTGTCATCGGCTTCACGAGCGGCGCGTACACCGTCGCGATAATTCCCCGACTCATCGGAAGGAGATGCGGCGTGAATACCACATTGACGGGCTTTCCGGCGGCGCACGTCATGTTCCGCGCTATCTCGGGCTGATGCCGGTGCTTCCCGACGTTGTACGGGGCGAAGGACTCGCCCGACTCCGAGAAATTGTTCGTCGCGGTCGGGTTCCGTCCCGTTCCGGTGATTCCGCTTTTCGCGTCGACGATAATCAGGTCCGTCTTGACCAAGCCTTCTTTGAGCATCGGGAGCAAGGACAGCGTCGCCGCGGTGACGTAGCACCCAGGATTCCCGATAACGCGCGCTTTTTTAATCCGCTCCCGGTTAAGCTCTGGAAGCCCGTACACCGATTCCGCGTGCACCGCGGGATACTCATAGGACTTTCCGTACCAGGCTTTGAAGGTCGCCTCGTCTTCGTCAAAGCGAAAATCCGCCGAAAGGTCAACGAGCTTCTTGCCCGTCGCGATGCAGGCCGCAGCGTATTTTTCCGCGATACCGTGCGGAAGCGCGGTAAAGACGACATCGGAAGACTCGACTACCGCGTCCGCGTCGCCGAGCAGACCGTCGGTCTTACCCCGAAGAAGACCGCGGAGATTGGGATAGATATCGACGATGTTTTGTCCCTCGAAACTTACCGAGCTGAGATTAATTTTCGACACTTCGGGATGCGCAAGGAGAAGGCGTACCAATTCGACGCCAACGTATCCGGTTGCGCCAATAATTCCGGCCGTAATCATATAGTTACTCCTAAATGATAAATATTACACCAAAGGGATTGATGACCCATTCAGTATGTTAAACGATAAAATGATGTGATTGCCGTTTCGAAACGAAGCGGGGCGATGGAGGGGGCTTTGTTACGCCTGACGGCGACGGAGAAGGGTTACCGGAGCGAGTCGCGTGGTCTTTTTTGAATTGCTGAATAGCGAATCCATAATGCTTCTCCTTATAAGATTTTCGTTATAATGAGTGTAGCGACAAGTATGGACGATGGTCAAGCCTTGACTGCAAGAAAATGCATAAAAAACGTGTTTTTATGCATAAAGTTACCGGTTTATGCAAAAAGCCGGGTTGATATGCATACATATCAACCCGGCAGTGTTTCAACTCATTCAAAACTTACGATCGGCATACCCATGATCACGAAATCGAACGAATTCTCGTTCTCCTTGATTTTACGCGAGTACCTGAAACCTGCATCGATCTCGAACGGAATCTGGAGGGGCATAAAATGAAAGAGAAGCTCGGCTCCCGCGGATATCTGATCCTCGTCAATGTCGCGGGCCGTTCTGACGTCACAGAAAGCCTTGAGCCTGATCATATCAAAATACAGGATAGATCCCACCGCGAAATCGGGATAGAAAAGCGGGACCGAATACTCGGCGCTTGCCTTCCAGGCCTCTAACGCGTCGGTTTTGTAATATCCCCGGGCATAGGCCAGGGTAAGTGAATCATCCCCGTCATGACGGCGCTCGTAGGAACCTGAAAAGGTAAGCGAATCGCGCGCGAACACGCCGGGCATCGCGAACGCGGCATACGCGTACGGATGGTAATCGTCGGGACCTTCCGTCGGGATGTATTGCCACGAACCGATAATGGAAAGCGACCAACGACCCACAGAGACGATCGCGTTTCCATACGCGGTCACGAAAGCCTCCGATTCGCCGTCGTCGACCAGGCCACCGCCCGCGACGCCGAGGACGGCGTTCCAGAACGTGCTTCCCAACGCGCCCCCTGCGAGCGGGAATTCCACGCCAACTGAGCCTGAGGGACTTGCCTCCATCCCGCCGTCGTCCTCGAATGTCGATCCTGCCCGAACAACAAGGTCGGGCCAAAAACCGCGATACCGGTATTGATAGAAGCCGCCGAAGCTCGTGTCGGTGTAATCGTACGAGAGCGAAAGCTGCTGATCCATGAGACCGGTCACGTTATCCGCGCGCGCGAAGGCGGTAAGACCCACGTCGCCGTTCGACGCCGGCATGACGCCCCAGGCGTCGATTTTGTTTCCCTGAAGCGCAGGCGAATACTGTTCGGCGATTTGGTCGGTAACCGGGAAATTCGAGGGGATACCCTTTCCCGTACCCGGATCATCTTCGGCAGCGGCGGCGAAAAAGTTCTCCTTCATGACCTTGACCCGCTCGAGCGGAACCCATGCCTCGCGCGGTACCTCTGCGCGAGAAACAACAGTGCCCCGCGAATTGGCATAATCGACGAAGACGATGCGAGTACCCGACGCGTCCGGTTTCGGGAAGTACGAGCCAATCGGACGGGAAACGACCTCATAACGCTTTCTGTCGGCACCGATCGCCCAAACGGAATCAACCCCGGAGTAGTTCGAAACGTAAAAAACCGTATTCTCGGCGATCGCCGGGGTCATGACGTTTTCCCAACCCGCGTCGTATACGACGGACACGGCACCCGTTTCGATCGAAAGCTTTCCAATATATTTGCCGCGATTTCCGGCATCGCCCGTTACGCCGTTAGACACAAATACGATCTCGCGCCCGTCTGCGGAAAAAGAAAGGTCCACCCACATCTCGCCAGTCGGAATCGCGATCATTTTTCGGATTGAACCGTCCTTGACCGACACGATCGCGAGCGAGGCAGATTGGTCGCCGGAGAATTCCACGAGTGCGAGCGTCGACCCATCACGCGATATCGCGGGCGAGACGTATTTCGAATGGCGGAAAAGCGCGTGTTTGCTTCCGGTCTCGAGATTGAGGAGCATGATACGCGTAAATCCCTGATCGAATTTCGCTTCTGCCTCGAGTTCGTCCCAAACAACGAAGTCCCCGCCTGCATCGAGCGAATTGATGGGATACCCACGGCACAGCCGCTTCTCCTTGCCGTCGCGTATCGAGACGATCGCGGCATTCCCGTCCATGTCAATCGTTGAGGCAATAACCGAGCCGTCCGCGACTTCCGCGATCGCGGTATGCGCGCGGAAAGGCGAGCGTCCCTGACTCGTTAGCGACTCCGTCGCGGTCAGGTCAAGGGCCGCGACCTGTTCTTTCCAGAATTTCCCGTAGCGTTTCGCCATCTCGCGGTATACCGCCGAGGCGCCCTTCCCCGTCGCTCTCTTTGTCGCGATGTGGGGGCCGAGTGCCGGAATGGGGCAGCGCGAAAAGGCGGTTAACAAGGTTGACGGAGCCTTTTCGTCGTATTGACTCCTGATATACGAATACATGAGGTAACCGAACTCGTATGCGCTCGGGGTATTTGCGCGATACGAACCGAGGAGCATCTTGTTGTAATTGAAGGTCTTGTCGTCAAGAAACAATGCCTTGGTCTGCGCGGTAAAGCGGGGGGTTCTTCCCCGTCCGGACTCCGAGAGCACCGTCTCTGCCATGACCGCGTCGCCCTCTAGCCACCAACCGGGAATGCTCAGGACGAGACCCGCGCTATACTCGCCGAAGAGAAAGGACATGGCGTGGATGACGCCCTGATTGAGCTCATCGAACTGAAACATGTGCCGCCCCTCGTGGGTCGCGAGGAGCGTGAGCCAGTCGCCTGGCATTGAGGAATCAGGCGCCGTGTAGAAGACGCTCCGGCGCGGAAGGACGCTCACATAGCCGTTCGGGCTTATCTGGTCGGGATTGATGATAACCGGAAAGCGGTATGGCCTGGGCGGCCTCATCGTGTTTTCCTGGAGCGGCCGGAGGGCCTCGAGGGATGAGGCGACGTAACGTCCGTGTCCCTCGAGCGTCTCGGGGAATATCACGTCGTAATGCTCGGTCTCGATATGTTTCCAGCGATACTTCCTGGTATTGATCGTATTCGACTCGATTTGTGCGGCAACGGGAATCGACATAAAGATTGCGAAAACGATAATGGCGAACGCGAACAACCGCCGCCTTTCGCTGTTTTTTGAATCCATCTAAATTCTCCTAATTTTTTTACTCAAACTGAAACACCCGGTCAAGCCGAAAGTGCACCGGATTTTAGAGAGCGAGCGGTCGCTTATTGTCCGAAAGCCGTTTGGAAAGATACTCGCGGTCGAGATCGAGGCGCTCGACGAGAGAGCGAGTCTGCTCCGCGGAAAGGAGGTTCTGCTCGGCGAAAAGGTAAACCAAGGCGCGCTCGGCGATCGCGGGGACCTTGAGCGAGTTCATGTGCTCGTGCGACGGCCGCGGACCCTCGAGGTACTGCGCGCGAAACGAGCGAAAGAGCTCGGACTTCTCGGGATCTGCCTTGATCGCGCGAAGCTCGGCTTCAAGGGGCGCGAGGTCACCGACGCTCGCCCGCTCGCCGAGCGGTTTCAGGGTAAAATACGTGTATTGCTTGCCGGGAAGGTAGTGATGCACGTCGCAGCGGGTACAGTAGTTCGGCTCGAGAGGGTCGTTCTTGTCGCGATCGCCGCCGACGATGATAAGCGGGTCGAAGAAAAGCGCCGGGCACTCCTCGCCGCCGACGACGTAGTAGCGGTAAGTATTATGCGCGTTCTCGAGACACTCGCCGTGTTCGCAGTACGCCGAAAGCGGATAGATGTCGGTCGAGGTTTCCATCAGAAGCCGCGCCGTCTCGTTGAAAATCTCTCCGCGAAAGTTAAGGAGAAGCGTCGGCATGACGAACACAAGGCCTCTCTGCTCGGCCTCGCGTTTGACGAGATACGCGAGCCGCTCGTCGTAAAAAGCTGCCTCGTCGATAATCCAGGTGCCGACGTTCGGGTTATTCCTGATCGTTTCTTCAAGGTCGAAGGAGTTGCTGATTGTCGCGATGCACTTGCCGCACTTCTCGTAACCGCCCCGGTACGCAAGCGCGTCATCGGGATACGCTGCGAAGCGATCGCGGTCAAGCGCGTTGCGGACGAAAAAGGTATTGCGCCGGTCCGCAGTCCCGATTCCCGAGTCAGGTTCGAACAGTTCCTTCTGGGTCCCGCCCCCACTCGTAAGGTATGAAACGGTGGTTCCCTTCCGGCGGGCAACAGCCGCGTCGCGCCAAAGACGCGCCGCGTATTCCGTCTTTCCCGATCCCATCGGACCAATGACGAGGATGGTTCGGGAAGGCTCTATAAAATCAAAATGTGTATTGGCTTCGTGGACCGTCACCGACGGGAAGCCGAGACTTTTATATAATCCGGTGTGGGTGTCCATACGCAATCATTATACCACGAAACCTCTTCGTGAGGAAATCGCGTAAGCGTATTTTTTTACGAACGCGCACCTCATCCCCGGACAATCCTTGATTAATCCTCTTCATCTCCTTCCAGGGAAGACGATTCGAGCCCGACGCTCGAAGGATCAATCGCGGCGCCTTTTTCCTTCAAGCTCTTCGCTACGGTGAATTTGGGAACGGGACAGGCGGGTTTCGCGGGAACGAGTATATCCTCGCCGGTCGCGATGTTTTTCATCACGCGCGCCTTTCTCGCCTCCTGCAGCTTGAGCGCCATCGAGCCAAGCCTGCCGATCGATACGCGCTCGCCAAGAAGGACACCCGCCTCGACGGTAGCAAGATACTCGTCGACGATCGCGCGCGCAAGAACCTGCGTAACCCCGTGTTTCTTCGCGATCAGGGCCACTATCGCCTTCGGCGAGAACTGCTCCATCCCGGGAGTTTCGCGGTCATGGGCGGTACGATTGATCCGCATAAAGCCGTTTGTGAGAAAGATCGTCGCCTCGCGGATCCGCTCGTCCTGGTCGCCCTCGGTGGTACCGACGGGGCACGCGGCGATGCGATAGATTGCGGAGCTTTTCTTGAGCGGGCTTCCCTCGAATTCTGCGACGGAACCCTGCGTAACGGGCGACGCGAGGGAGACGCCCTGCCCTTTTACGTAATCGGGTACATCGGTCCTGAATTTTATCGAGGCGTATTCGAGCCAGCGCTTTCCCTCCCGCGCGGGGCCCAAACTGACGAGAGATCCCGAATACGTCAGGAGTATCGCGCCACGCGCATCGTCCTTTTCGATTCTATTGATTATCTCCATTCCGACATTCGAGACTTGCGCGGTGAACAATTCGAACTTCTTTTCCCATATACGGGCATACTGTTCGGCAACGTCCCCGTCAGCCGCATTCCCGGATTCCTCAAGCAAAAGCCTTATTTGACCCCTGATCTCCTCGGGAAGCGACTCGAACGACCTTTCTTCCATTTTTCACCTCTCCCTGACAGATTTCAACTCTGTGCTACACTATACACCATCAAGGAGATTTTCATGGAAACTTTTAACAGTTTATCGCCGGTCATCCAGAACCACATGAAGCAGATGGCAAAGGCCTCGGGACTTCCGACAGATGATGAAACTCTCGAGCGGCTTGCTGAAGCGTGGGTCGAGAAGATGAGCGCTTTTAACGACGGTATTACGGACAACTCCCTCGAGACCGTCGAGTTCTTTTCGAAGGATGAGACAAGGGGGGCGGTCGCGCTCACCTACTCAGGGTCACTTCTCAACATCGGACCGCTCGTGGACGGCAAGCGCCGCGTCGAATATGCATCCATAGGATTCAGGACCAACGTACCCGCTTCCGCCGTCGAGGAAAACTCGGTTCTCGCCGCCGACGCGGAAACCGACGAGATCATCACCTTTACCAAGGGCCCAATCCAGCAGAGCTCCCCAATCTACAAGATTGCGGTTTCCACGCTGAAGCTCGACGCGGCTGCCGAAGAAGAACTCCTTACGTGCGTTACGCAGGACATCGCCGAGGAATTCGTCGAAGTCAATAAAACGATCGTCCAGCAATGACGCTTTGCGAAACGATAGAAGAGATCCGGTCGCGCAAAACGCTACCGGATCTCGAACGTTACGAATCCCTGCTCGAGACGGGAATCTTCTTTCTCGAGCAGGAATCCCCGGGCATCAGGCCATCCGATTCCACCGGCCGTTCGGGGGGGCTTGTCCATCTCAAGCAAGGCATTCCTACAGTAATCATCCCCGACCTCCATGGAAGGAAGGATTTTTTCGCGCGCGCATTGAATGCGAACCTTCTCCTGCAAAGGAGCGTACTCGATTGCCTCAAGGAAAACTCCATCCAGGTACTCTGCCTCGGTGACGGTTTTCATACCGAATACAAAACACGGCAACGATGGCTCGAGGCATTCGAGGAATACCGGGGCGGATTCAAAAAACACGACGCGATGAACGACGAAATGAAGGACAGCCTTGCACTCATGGAAATGGTGCTCGCCTGCAAAACAACCTATCCCGAAAATTTCCACTTCTTGAAGGGCAATCACGAAAACATCCTCAACGAGGAAGGGAACGGCAACCATGCGTTCATGAAGGCTGCGTACGAAGGTGAGATGGTCCGTTCCTGGACCGAGAAGTTCTACGGAGACGCATTCCTTAACCGCTTCGCGCACTTCGAGAAATGTCTTCCCCTCTTCGCGACCGGCGAACGCTTCCTCGCCTCGCACGCGGAGCCCGCGATGGCGTATGACGCAGAGTCGATCATCGATGCACGCGCCAATCCCGAGATCACCCTGGGGCTCACATGGACTGCGAACGGCGCAGCGGAGGAAGGAAGCGTCGAGGCGATGCTTGAAGCCTTCTTGCCAGGCGATAGCGAGGCGGTCTATCTCGGCGGACACCGTCCCGTCGAGGGTCGATTCGCATACCGCGCGAACAAACGGTTTATCCAGATACACAATCCAGAGAAAGAGATACTCGCGCTTGCCATTCCGGGAAAGGCCTTTGATCCCGAAACCGACATTCTCGAGCTTGAATAAGGAGCGTAACGTGGCAGACATTCCCGAATCCATCGGAAAATACAAAATTGTATCCCTTGTCGCGAAAGGCGGCATGGGAGCGGTGTTCAAGGCGATTCATCCAACGCTCAAGCGCCATGTAATAATCAAGAAATTGACTATACGGGGAAACCCCGCGATACTGGAACGCTTCAAGCGCGAGGCGCAGATCCTGATGGATATGAACGATCCCAGGATCGTGAAGCTCTTCGATTACTTTAAGGAAGGAAACTCGCACTACATCGTGCTTGAGCACGTTGACGGCATGTCGCTCGACATGCTGCTCAAGAAACGACGGTACCTTTCGGGTGTCCTATCGCTCTACATCTTCCTTGATGCATGCAAGGCCCTGAAATACGCGCATGACCACGGCGTAATCCACCGCGACATCAAGCCGGGGAACATCCTTATCTCGAAGGCAGGCTCAATCAAGCTCGCCGATTTCGGCATCGCGGCTACAGATGACGGAGACGAAGAAGGCTTGACGAAAGAGGGAACGACCCTCGGAACGCCTTCATACATGCCCCCCGAGCAGATAAAGAATTCGAAGAACGTCACCAAGAGCGCGGATATCTACGCGATGGGCATTATGCTCTACGAGATGGTGACCGGTAAAAAGGCCTTCCCCGGCAATTTTTCCGCCGAGACGCTGCTCGCGATCCAGAAGGGTAAGTATCCTGCCGCAAGAAAGATCAATCCCGACACCCCAAAGATCGTCACGAAACTTCTCAAGAAGATGATCAGGCCAAATCCGCACAAGCGATTCCAGGATATGTCGCCTGTCATCAGGATGATCGAGAAATTCCTTTCAAGATACCAGCGGGAGCCAATCCATCAGTGTCTCGTCGCCTCAATGGGCGAGAAAGACTTCGTCGAGCCAATATTCAGGCCGCAGCGGAAAAAAAGGATTACTGCCCTTATTTTGCTCCTCACGATCCTCGTCATCGCGGGCGCATCGTATTATTCATGGACGCAAGGATATGTCCAGCGATATGCCCTGCCCGATTCCTTCGGCGCGGTACGCGTATCCGTGCGCGTTCCTGAATCGCTCAAGGACGCCGATGACATCTTCGTCAAGGCTCGGCTCTATATACACGACCGCGCGGAGTTCCCCGAGTCCGAGATAAGCCCGATCAAACTTCTTTCGAACGCGCACGAAGGCGAAAAGATCTCGTACCATTTCCAGTCCCGGACGCTATACCTCAAGCCCGGCCTCTATCGGCTCAAGGTCTTCGTCGAAGGTCGCATCTACTGGCATACCTTCAAAGCGGAGACGATCACCGCCCTCGACGCGCGCAAGATGCGGGATCAGGAAATCGCGATCAATTTCGACCGCGTGGAAACCGCCCCTCTGTCGATTCGGACCGAAACCTTCGACGCAATAACCGGAAGGAACATGAGCGCGAAGGCGAATTACTCCGTGTTCGAAGGCGGTCAATGGCTGCCGCTCGAAGACTTCCCGGGAAATATCCTTGTCACGGGTCAGGTCAGGAAATTCCGCGCCGAAGCCGCGGGTTATTACCCGGAAATATTTTCACTCAAGATCGCGCCATACCAAAGCGAGCTCGTGCTCCACGCCAACCTCGTACCACTGCCTTCCGCGCTCACGGTAAACGCAACGGACAACGCAATCAGGATACGGCTCAATGGCTCTGAAAGAATTATCCTCGGAGGCGAGGATATGAGCGAGGGAACGCTAGCGGATTTCAGGGGCGGAAAGAAAACCTGGAACCTCCCTTCGGGTAGGTATGAGCTTATCGCGAGCGACGGTAAACATCAGGCGGTTATCCCGTTCATGCTTACGCCCGATGAGCCGGTATCGCTCAAGATAACGGCCGATGCCAACATTATTCGTATACAAAAGGAGTAGCAAATGTCCTTAACGCTCAAACGTATTATCATTGTCTTTCTCGGGTTAATGGGCGCCTGCATGGTATGGCCAATTCTTTTGTCCGTGCAGCATTTCCAGAAAGCGTTCCCGGGATTCCTTTCGTTCGCGATCGCTCAAGGGATCGCCTTCGGGCTCGTATTCGGCGCGATCTTCGGCTCGATCGAGGGCATCGTTGTGTCCTCGAGGCCGAAGGCCTTTCACGGACTTCTTTTCGGCGCGATAGCGGGAATCGCTTCAGGCGCGCTGGGTGTCATCGCAGGGCAATCGTTCCTGTTCCATGCCGCGGACGCGCTCCAGAGCTCAAAGCAAATGCTCTCAGGGGTTTCGCTAGTGCTCGCGAACGGCACAGGATGGATGCTCATCGGGATATTCATCGCAATGATCGAAGGCTTCCGTTCCCGGTCGATCAGGAAGATACTCGTGGGCCTTGCAGGCGGCGTCGTCGGAGGGATTATCGGGGGAGGAACGCTCCAGCTAATACTCATGCGCTTTCCGGGTAACCAGTATGCCCTTCTTGCGGGACTCGCCTCCTTCGGCATCGCGCTCAGTTTCTTCTATTCATTTTTCGAAAACCGGTTCTCGCTTGGCACCGTCAAGATCCTGAACGGGCGACTCAAGAACAAGGAATACCATCTCTCGAAAACCCGCATGAGCGTCGGAACAAATGATACCTGCGACATCGTCCTTGCGGACTATCGCGACGTATCTCCGGTACATGCGTATATCACCGTCAGGAAAGGGCAGGTTATCCTTTCATCTGCGGGAGCTGAGTCCACGGTCAAGGTCAACGACGAAGCAAAGACTGAAGCCGCGCTCAGGCGCGAGGACGTATTCGCGACGGGAAACGCGAAGTTCATCTACGGATTCTTTTCCTGAAGGGAGCAATAACATGAACGAAAAAAAATCACGCGCTTCATTACGACACGGAACGATCATAACCCTCGCATTCGCCCTCGTTTTTTTCGCCCTTGCGATGCAGGCCGGCGCTGAAGGTATCACGATAACGCAGATCGACGCATCGCGACTCCTTTCGTCGCAGTCCGTTCGCCTCTATCTCGACGTCGACCCCGCGCCCGGACAGGCGGCACCCGAGGCCGATCGCATAACGGTTGCAGAATCCTCGAACGGAACCGACTGGACCGAGGTTCCCGTGCGGTCGGTTTCGAAAAGCGCTAACACGGATGAGGGGATATCGTTTTTTCTCCTTCTCGACAATTCAGGGAGTATGTGGGACGGACTTGACGGGAAGCCCAGCGAAGACACGGAAAACCTGCGCATCAACCACGCGAAAAATGCAATACGCAGCTTCGTCGAGGAGCTGTCACCGGTCGATCGCGCAGGACTCGCGGTATTCAATACAAACCTAAAAACCGTTTACGAATTGTCCGCGGACTCAAGCGGCATTCCGCCCGCGCTTGAAGGGATAACGAAGCCCGCGCGCGACGAGGCGTACACCGAGCTCTACGGTTCAGTCGAGACGGCGCTCAACGCCTTCGGCGAAGAAGGCCGCCGCAAGGCGCTCATCATCCTTTCCGACGGCGAGCATTTCCCGTTTCCGCCAAAAGAAAGCACGGTGACCATCGGAAACGCGGTCGATGCCGCCATCAGGGACGGGATCACCTGCTACGTCGTCAACTTCGCGACCTCGGGAGACGTAGAACTTCCCCGCATCGCCGCGGAATCAGGCGGGCTCGTCTTTAACGCGCGAAACTCCGATGAACTCATCGGCATATACAATACGATCCGGACGAACATCCAAAGCGAATACGCGCTTACATACACCGCGTCGATGCTATCGGGCGACAAGCGCTACGTGAGGGTTTCCGTGAAGGATTCGGCAAGCGCGCTTGAGACGGTGCGGTATTACTACGCGGGCAACGTGCTCGGATCCGGCGCGGCGGCTCCTGAGGCGTGGATGGCCCTCGTCGCGCTCATCCCGCTCGCGCTCTGGCTTGCGCTTCTCTTCTTCAAGCTTGAGCGCCAAACGAGCGCGGCAGGAATTCAGCTTCTCTATGGTGCCGGTGGAACGGCGACAAAGGCCTTTGAGCTCACGAGCGCGCTCACGGTCATCGGAGGCGACGAAACGGCCGATATCACCATCGCAGGGAACCCTGCGATGAAGGCAAACGCGGCAACCATCGCCTTCGACGAAGGAAGGGGTCTTTATACGATTACCGCGACGTCCGACCTTACGGTCAACAACAAACCCGTGAAGACGAAGCGGCTCGAGCCCGGCGACGTCATCAACATGGCGGGTACCGTAGTCGTGTTCGACGACAAGGAAAAAAAACCGCAGGCGAGAAAAAAAAGCAAGTAAAAGATATCAGGCCTTCGTGAACGACAGTCCCGTGCCGCCGACCGTATGGTCGACGCGCACGGTCGAGCCGTCGGGGAAATTCCCCGCGAGAACCGCTTTCGCGAGCGGGTTCTCAAGCTCGCTTTGAATCGCCCTCTTGAGCGGACGCGCGCCAAACAGCGGGTCGTAGCCAACGTCCGCGAGATACCGTTTTGCAGCGTCGGTCACCGAGAGCTTAATCCTTCGGCTTTCGAGGCGCGACGCCACCGAGCGGAGCTGAATATCGGTAATCTTGAGTATCTCGTCCTTCCCGAGCCGGTTAAACGTAAGGATCTCGTCGATGCGGTTAAGAAGCTCGGGGCGAAAGCTCGCCTTGAGGGTTTCCTGTATCTGGGGCTTTATCTCGTCCATGCTCTTCGCGGCAAGGATATAATCTGATCCCAAGTTACTCGTCATGATGACGATCGCGTTCCGGAAATCAACCACCCTTCCCTGTCCGTCTGTAAGCCTGCCGTCGTCAAGAAGCTGCAGCAAGACGTTAAACACGTCCGGGTGTGCCTTCTCGATCTCGTCAAAGAGGATTACGCTGTAGGGCCTGCGTCTGACCGCTTCGGTAAGCTGACCGCCTTCCTCATAGCCGACGTAGCCGGGGGGAGCGCCGATCAGGCGACTCACCGAATGCTTTTCCATATATTCACTCATGTCGATCCGCGTGAGCGACTTCTCGTCGTTAAAGAGGAAATCAGCGAGCGTACGCGCAAGCTCAGTCTTTCCGACGCCCGTCGGTCCGACGCACAGGAAGCTTCCGAGCGGTCGGTTCATGTCGGAGAGCCCCGCCTTGTTACGCCTGATAGCGTCCGCGACCGCGGTCACGGCCTCATTCTGGCCGACAACGCGTTTTTGCAGAACCGACTCGAGCTCGAGGTATTTTTGCATCTCGCTTGCGAGCATCTTCGCGACGGGAATACCCGTCCAGGCGGAAACGACGCGCGCGATATCTTCCTCAACGACTTCCTCTCGAAGGAGCTGCCCACCCGAGTCCGAGCCTTTCGAGAGCGCATCGCCGAGTGTCGCTATCTTCTTCTCGAGTTCCGGTATGCGCCCATACTTGATTTCCGCGGCCTTGTCGAGGTTTCCGTCGCGGGTATAGCGCGTCTCCTCGATGCGAAGGTGCTCGAGTTCTTCCTTAAATTTACGGGACTCGTCGATGCGTCCCTTTTCGTTTTGCCACTGCGCCTTCATCGCGCTTCGCCTCGATGAAAGCTCGGCGAGTTCCTTCTCGAGTTTCGAGAGGCGTTCGACGGAGGCCGAATCGTTCTCCTTGGAAAGCGAAACCTTTTCTATGTTGAGCTGCAGGATCTTGCGCTCGACCTGGTCAAGCTCGGTCGGTTGGCTCTCTATCTCCATCTTGAGTCGACTGGCAGCCTCGTCGACGAGATCTATGGCCTTATCCGGGAGGAAACGGCTCGTGATATAGCGATCGGACAGCGTCGCTGCCGCGATAAGGGCCTCATCGCGGATTCGCACGCCGTGGTGTACCTCATACTTTTCCTGAAGGCCGCGGAGGATCGCGATCGTGTCCTCGACCGTGGGCTCGGGGCAGTATACCTGCTGAAATCTGCGCTCGAGCGCAGCGTCCTTTTCTATGTGCTTGCGATATTCGTTGAGCGTCGTCGCGCCGATCGCGCGGAGCTCGCCGCGCGCCAACGCGGGCTTGAGAAGATTCGACGCGTCCATAGAGCCTTCGCTCGCGCCGGCGCCAACGAGGGTATGGAGTTCGTCGATAAAAAGGATGATTTGACCGTCTGATTTCTGGACTTCCGAGATCACCGCCTTGAGCCGTTCCTCGAATTCGCCGCGGAATTTCGCACCGGCGACGAGGGCTCCAAGGTCAAGCGAAAGAAGTTTTTTTCCTTTCAGGCTATCGGGCACGTCGCCCGAAACGATGCGCCGCGCAAGACCCTCGACGATCGCGGTCTTTCCGACGCCAGGCTCTCCGATGAGTACGGGATTGTTCTTTGTCCTTCGCGAAAGCACCTGCATCACGCGCCTGATTTCCTCGTCACGCCCGATGACTGGATCGATCTTTTCCTGGCGCGCGAGCGCGGTGAGGTCTCGGCAGTATTTCTCGAGGCTCTGAAAGGTCGCTTCCGGGTCTTCGCTCGTCACCCGCTGGCTTCCGCGGATATCCTTAAGCGCCGCAAGGATGACGGCTCGGGTTATACCCTTCGCGCGGAGAAGCTCTCCCGTCAAGTCCTCGGTCTGGCTCATCGCAAGGAGAATATGCTCGGTAGAGACGTACTCATCCTTGAGATTGGACGCTTCCTGTTCGGCTTTTGCGAGAACCTTTCCCGCGATCGGCGAGATATACAGCTGGGCAGACTCGCCCTGCACGCGGGGCTTGCGATCGAGCCGATTTTCAAGCTCGGAAAGAAGCGACGAGGGGGCCACGCCAATACGCTCAACGAGCGGGGGTATAACACCTCCGTCCTGGCTCAGCAAGGCATACAGCACATGGTCGGTTTCTACCTGCGCATGATCCCGGCGCTGGGCGATCGATGAGGCTTCCTGGATGGCCTCACGGGTTTTAACGGTGCATTTATCGAGGTTCATGACTTAAATATAGTCAATGAATCAGAATTTGGGAAGTTTTTCCGAATCCTTATCCTTAGGAAAGTTCTTGTCAATAAATTCAAGGCACTGGATGGCGACAACTTGAGCGTGCTCATACCAGATACGGTACAGTTCATTATCGATTACGTTCGGATACGGTGCTCCCTGCACATCCGAAACGAGCTGCTTCATGATCGCGTATCCTTCCTGATCAAGCTTTTTCACGATGAAACTCCTTCGCAGTAATACAATTTTGATTATATCGTGGAACGAATGACATTACCAGAAAAATCTTCTTTTCCCGCGGTTTTAAGCATTTTTTTACCCGCCAGAACGGCCTCGCGAACCTTGGTCCAATCGGCAAGCAAACGTCTCGCGCACCGCGTCATGTCCTCAGGACTTACCGACACGATCCGCGCGATCTTTGCCTTTCGAACCTCGTCGGAGATTCCGTAGAGAACCCTGATAAAAGCAGTGAATCCCTTGTCCGACGGGGAGCGCGGCTGGATCTCTCGGCTGTAGCAGCCGGTGATCGTCTTCTCGAGCGATACAGGATCAACCGGATTCTCCGCGGCGTATTCGAGCGAAGCTCGAAATACCTCCAGGGAATCGCACGGAGACGGGTCCCTATAGGTCGAAAGGACGAAGATATCCTCAAGCGAGTCGGGATAGGCAAAAACGCCATAAGCCCCGCCTGTCGTGCGAACCTTTTCCCAGAGAAGCCCGTTCGCGAGCCAATGACCAAACACGATATCGACTGGCTGGTCGGGTGTTCCGTAAGGTGGCGACGGAAGCACGGCTGCCGCAAAACCAACCTGAAGCCTGGCCGCTATCAGTTCCCGAACGGACTGTCCCGACTGTAAAGACGCAGCCGTGGCATCGCCTTCGGAATGCGTAACGAGCTTGAAAAGGGAATCATTCTCGTCGTCATGGCGAGGACGAACGACGGGCGCGGTAAAGGAAGCGGTATAACGGGCGAGCGATGCAAGCATCGAGTCGAGGATCTCGCGCGTGCCGGTGAGGTTAACGAGCATGCCGGCCGACAAAAGCCGGGACCGGATCGAATCGAGACGAGACGCGAGGCTCGAGGCGAACGACGAAGACTTCGCGGACGAGGCAAGGTCGCGCACGTAGCGAACCTGCGAAAGCCCGTTCCATATCTCGTCTACCGCGCGTGAACGCCCGGTCATGGCGCTCGCCCGCGAAACCGCGTACTGGTGTCCCGCGGGAGCGAGCGACGAATCGAGGTCGTTGCGATATTCCAGGAGAAGGTCGACAAGCCGTTTCCGGTCCGAAAAATCCGCATGGCGAAGAAAGCGGAACGCGATCGCAAATGCGTCATCGACGTATTCCGCGAGCATCTTTACCCGCATGATGATATAGTCGCGACCGAGGCTATCGGGACCGAGCGCGCTCACGTTCGGTGTAAGGGGAACGCTTGAGCTCGTGAAGAGCATCGTGCCGAGACCGCCGGTATATCGCGCGGACAAGGCAGAGGCCTCTACCCAGGAAAGGCCGTCAAGACCGACACCGGTCAGCACTGACGCGAAAAAAGGAAGGAGCGGATACTCCTCAGGGGAAAGCGAGTCGACAGGGACGGCGATATCGGCGTAGGCGATTCCGTTGGTCGGCTGCTCATGAAGGAGAACCGGTACCGTTCCCGAAAGCGCGAAATCCGTCGCGATGGCGTCCGCGACGACCGGAAGGTCGTCCTTTGAAAGGTGCGGGATACGCGAAAGAAGCTCAGGGTCATCAGCCTCGTGCTGGCGCGCGAAAAACGCCTTCTGCTCGGAGACGAGCGCTTCGCGCCCTTCGTCAGTGAGAGAGCTCTCGAAAACGCGCACGCGGGAAGCAAGCCTCTCGTCGAGCCTTTTTTCGTATTCCTGGTCTGGATATACCGTAACGAGCGAGCGATGCCGGTTTTCGATAAACCACGCGCGAAGGAGATTCCCGATATAGGCGGGATCAGACGCGACGCGGCGCTTGACCTCCTCGAATGCGGGAACGTACCGGAGCGTCGAGAAGGGACCGCATCCGTGGATCCAGCCCCGGAGGGAACGACGCATCAGGGTAAGCGCGAAGGGCCCGCCCGACCGCCTGACCTCGCGATTGCTGAAGTCGATTGACCTGATGGCGGTCTCGACGTCCTCGGCCGGAATGCCCGCTTCCGCGAGCGAGCCGACGACGGAAAGCACGAGGCTTTCTACCTCGGTCGCGCGCGCGCGGTCGACACCCCGAAGCCCTGCGGTGAAGCAGAGGTGAAGGATCTCGGTTTCAAGGCCGCTCGACGGCGCGATATCCTCGCCAAGGCCTGACTCGAGAAGCGCGCGGCTTAAGGGCGCGCCGTCATGGCCAAGGAGGATCTCTGAGACGAGATTCGCCTCCATGAGGGCAACCGTATCGGTCGCATCGGGAAGAAGCCAGTTGACCATTACGGTGGTCTTCGCGATCTCCTGCTCGTTTCCCGCGGGAGCGCTCGCCTCGATGACCACAGGCGACTCGAACTCCCGCACGCGAGCGATCGGCTCGCTCGCGAGCGACGCTTCAAAGCGGCAAAGGAATTTTTGGTCGAGCAGCTCGAGCTGCCGCTCGGTCGGAATGTTTCCCGAAAGGAAAACACGACAGTTCGACGGATGGTAGTAGCGCGCGTGGAATTCACGGAACTGTTCGTAGGTCAGCGAAGGGATATCCGCAGGATCGCCGCCCGAGTCGAAATCGTAAATCGTGCCGGGAAGGATGGACTTTAAGGACCAATCGCCCGCGATAGAATCGAATGACGAATAGTTTCCCCTCATTTCGTTGAAGACGACGCCCTGAATCGAAATCTTGCCGTCGTCGCCAAACTCGAAACGATGCCCTTCCTGCCTGAATACCCATTCCTCGAGCAGCGGAAAGAATACCGCGTCTCCATACACCGACATCAGGTTAAAATAGTCGGCCTCGACCATCGAGCTCGCGGGGTACACCGTCTTGTCGGGAAAGGTCATCGCGTTGAGGAATGTTTTGACGCTTTGCTTCGCCAGTACGAGAAAGGGATCTTTGAGCGGATAGCGTTCCGAGCCGCAGAGAACCGAATGTTCCAGGATGTGCGCGACCCCGGACGAGTCCCCCGGCAGCGTACGGAATGCGTACGCGAAGAGGTTCTCCTCGTCGTCATTAAGGATATGAAAAACCTCGAGTCCGGTCTTTTGATGCCGCGCGAAAATCCCGAGAGCCTTAAGCTCGCCAAGATCTTCAACGCAAAGAACCTCGAACCCGTGAATGATATCGCCTTTATTCGTCAAACCCATACCTCTTTGTCGTCTCGCCCATCAATCAAAACCTTGCCCTCTTCCCATGCCCGTCGCATGACGATGAAAAAACCACCGGTTATCTTTTCCGCCTCGGCCCGATTTACCGGCTGCGCAAGCCTTTCTTCCTCAAGCACGATCACGCCGCGCGTCCGCGAGATATTATCGAAAATCTTCTGCCGAAAAGCCTCGCTTTTTCCGGATACAAGAACGGCGATATCGCGTTCGCTCATCGATCGGAGCGCTTCCTGGAGGAATTTATCGTCCGCTCTCACGATATCATCGATGGTAAAGAGCCTGTTACGAAGATCATGCCCCAATTCGGGGTCGTCGTCGGAAAGACGGTCGAGAATGGACTTTTCCCCCGCTCCGTCCATGCGCCTGAGGATTTCGGCGAGCGCTGAACGCCCATCGATCGAGTCGGCGGACGAGACGTTCATGTTACGGACCTTTTCGCGCATCGCGTCGTCTACGCGACGAAGCACTTCGGGGTTGATCGCCTTGAGCCGGGCGAGACGGATAACCGTATCGCTTCTGTCCGTGGCCGTCATGTGCTTGATCGCGGAAGCGGCTGTCGCGGGCTTAATCCGGGAAAGAACGAGCGCCTTTACCGCGGGAAGTTCGTCCACGATCAGCGCAAGGAGACGTTCGCCATCCATATCGTCCAGATAATCGAAGGGCCTGCCGTTAACGTCAGGAATGGCCTTCTCGAGCATTTGGGCCGCGCGTTCGGGACCGAAGGCAGACTCAAGAATCGTGCGAGCGGTGTCAATTCCACCTGACGGGGAGGAGCCGCGCTGGAGGAGTGATTCGAACTCGGCGAGGACGATTGCCGCTTCGTCGGGATCGACGCGCCTGATCGAGGCGATCTCGAGCACCACGCGCTCGGTTTGCTCCGGGGTAAGGCGGCTCATCACCTTCGCCGCCTCATCGACGCCGACAAGGAGAAGGAATTTCGCGACCTTCCGGTATGGGCTTTCCTTCCCGTCAGGACCGGTACCGTTTTCGCCCGGCACCTTGATAAGCCCCGGAAGCTTTACCGATTCCCGTACGGGAGCGGCTTGCTTTCCACGCGGAATATCGCTAGGTACCGTTTTTCTTTGCCCGCCCGCCGCCTTGTCTACTACGGCAACCGAGTCATCGGTGTTTCCGTTACCATTGGCGGCAGTGCCCTTGACTATTTTATTGTACGCCCCAAGGCGTTTATCACTCATCTTCATCGTTCCATAATATCAGTGGATTCTCATTCCCTCAAGCGGGCGCCAAGCCATCGTCTGCGGCGCTCAAGCTCGGTTCCAAGCGCCTTCACGAGATCGAATGGCTCGCTCGCCTGAACCGGCGCGATCCTGCCATCAGTACCCGCGATAGAAAGGCATCCATTGCCGATCTCGCGAGCGAGTTCTTCCGGGTCACGCGAACCGCGCAATACCGCATCGGTAACGCCGATTATTCCCGAGGCGCGGGAGGCCGCCTCATGGAAGAGCGAAAGCGCCGAATCATTGCGTTCCGACCCGTCCGCGGGATTTTTCCAGGGTAGGGACGCAAGATTGAGCCAGTCGGTTTCGGGATCGGGATCCTCAGGATACAAGAGCGCGATGTCGGAGGCCTCGCATCCTTTAAAGTTCGCGAAAACCGTCGACTCGACGCTCTTGCGCATATCGGTCATTACCGGGTTCGTAATCGCGTAGAAGTTTATCGCGTCCGAGAATGCGTTCATGACCCTCAGTTCGGCATCGCCTTCGACGTTCACCTCAGGATAGGTATCGCAGAGGGAGGCCGCGAGCAACGCGGCTAAAGGGCGACGTGACGCCTCCGGGAGGTAAAAAGGATCGCCGGTGTCATACTCTGAAACGCGCTTTTCCTCCAGCGCCCAAAGGAGACGCACGTCGATGATACGCTCGAGAAACGCATGGATAAGCGCGGGATTTACCCCCGGCATCTCGGACGATTGCGCCAGATGCGAACGGTAGATGATGTACGGATGAAGGAACCGGTCTACCTCCTGATGGGTAACGAAACCGAAAAACCAGGAAACGGCGAGCGGATCGGGCGAGTGCACGAGACGCCGGGCGAGATTTCCGCAAAACCGACCGTAGCCGTTGCGGTGGAGCATGCGTGAATACGCGAGAGACAAGGGTTTCGTCAGGCGATTATGCGAAAAAAGGTCTGGCCCCTGGCACCCAAGATTGAAGGCTGCTGAAACGAGAAAGGAAGCATCGACCGCCGAATGATCCAACGCCCGATATCCGGCAAGAGCATGGCAGATCTGGGAGGGCATGGCCGTCAGGAATCGGCCCGATCGAGGGGCACGAGCATTCCGGTTACGGCGTCAGACTCGGCGTTCTTGATCCCGAGAAGGGCATACATCCCGGTCACGCCGTCTGTTCCGGGGATTTCCACATGGATCGCTATCGAGCCTTCGCTTCCCTGGCGCGATCGGATGGCGGAATCAACCGCCTTTGACGCGGCATCAACCGAGAACGCGCCTTCGGATGGTAAATCGGTAAACGTGACGCCTGCTTCCGGCTTCCATACCCACTCAAACGCCGCGCCCTCGGAAAAGAAGAAACGAACGATATCGCATTTTTCCGCCATCTTTCGGAATTTCTCTTCGGCCTGCTTGACGCGCTTTTCCAGCTTGTACTTATAAAGCACCGTGTCGAGCGTCGTCGCGAGACTGTCGGGATTGATCGGCTTCAGCAAATACCCCGCATAGCTTATATCCTTCGCGCGCGAAAGAACGGAAAGATCAGGGGCCGAGACGCAGAAAACTATCGGAATGTCGAGGATCTTGTGAATCTCACGCGCAGTCTCTATGCCGTCCATCTTGCCCGCCAGTACCATATCGAGCAGGATCACGTCGGGTTGAAACCGGCGCGCGGCGGCGATTGCCGTCTGATCGTTTTCCACGATGGCGACGACATCAAAACCAAGGCGCATGATCATTCCCTGCAAGTCAAGCGCGACGATGGTATCATCTTCGGCAATGAGAACCTTGGTTCGTACTTCATTGGGCAAATCGGACATACTATTTATTCATTCTAGCCTCTTTTGCCGTTTCCATCAAGGATCGATGCGCGCTTGACACTCAGCCCCCGCGTATGGTATTTTTTTTTATCGATTTTTGCCTTGCATTGTCGGTATGAAAAGTTCGATATTGAAAGAGTAGTTTTTTTGGTCGGGTAATAGCGCAGGTGGTTAGCGTACGAGTCTGGGGGACTCGGGGTCCCCGGTTCGAGTCCGGGTTGCCCGACCAAGAAAATTATCAACAGAGGGAATCGATTTCCGCGAAAAAAAAGCGTTCCAGAAGGAACGCTTTTTTTGTTTTTCACCGGAGTGCAACAGCATTAGGCATGTCCTGACGTACCTCAGTATTCGCTGATAAAGTCATTCATGGGACTATCGCTCGAAAGGATTTCACGATTGATCTTGTCATTATCGATCTCAACCTGCCGGAAGTCGATGCGATAATGCCGCTTGACGGAGCTGATCAGTACGTATTCCGCCCATGGGTGCTTGATCGGCGGCATTGAATAGCTGATAAACGGCTGACCGACGCTTCCCGAGGTTAAGATCCGGTTGCCATTCCAGTTTCGGAGCATCTGCACATGGGTATGGCCGCCGATAAAGATCGTATCGGGTTTATCCCCTACCAGGTCGGAAAAGCTCTCAACGCTCGAATCAGGCTTAACGTTCTCCATATTGGATTTGGGAGAGCCATGATAGCAAAAGATATCGGTTCCCGGCACAAACGGTACGCGAAGTTCCTTTTTGAACGTCCGGATAAAATCGATATCCCGCTGCGTGTGACGGGCGCGGGACCATTCAACGGTGTCTATAACCAGCTTGTCCTTGGTATACGCGTATATCTTCGCGGGATCGACCATAAAATCGTCATGATTGCCCATAATGCAGTCGCATTTCAGCGATTTGAGGAGATCGAGTGACTCCCCAGGCCGCATACCGAGGGTGGACGCATCTCCAAGAAAAATAATTCGATCCACTTTTTCTTTCTTTATTTCTTTTAATACCGATTCAAAAGCATAAATATTTGCGTGAATATCCGAAATAAAAGCTATTTTCATAGCATCCAGTATACACCGCTTTTTCCGTCATTTCCAATTTCTCAATTACTTTTCTGCAGCAATATGATAGCGCATACATTTGCGCAAAAAGAACGCTATACCTGGATAATCTGCAAAAAAAGCCCCAAGCGCCGTAATTTCTCCGAAAAAAGCGAAAAATCAACCGGTTTGACGATATAGATGCTACAACCGGCCTGATAACACCGTTCCACCTCGCGAGGATCCTCGGTTGTCGTCAGCATGATTATCGGGATCCCCTTGGTATCGGTATTCTGCCGTATCATCGTCACTACCTCGATGCCATCCATGCGCGGCATATTGATATCGAGCAAGATCACGTACCCCTTATCCTTTTTTCGGGTTTCGCCGCGAACAGTCTTTCCCGACACAAAGTTCCAGAGTTCTTCCCCATCCACAAAGCGAAGAATGGGGGTGTTAATCCCGGAATCGCGCAACCCCTCGCGAATAAGCTCCGCATGCCCCTCATCGTCGTCCGTAATGATTATCACGATCTCATGGCGCTTTTCCATTTTTCACCTTCCTACTCTATCCTGAATTCAACGGATGGTAATTCAACGAAGAAACTGCTGCCCATTCCTTCCTCTGATTCAACCCATATCGATCCTCGATGCCGGTCTACGATGCGCTTAACGATGCTCAGGCCTATTCCCTCCCCGGGAATCGACGCGTCGTTCCGGATGCGGTAAAACACGTCAAAAATGCGCTCCCGATGCCGCTCGGAAATGCCAAGACCCGTATCATCGATCCGATACACCACGCTATGCGCCTTTTGCTGCGAACTTATGCCGATCTTGAGCGCACGTGATGGGTCCCGGTATTTCAGCGCGTTACCAAGAAGATTCGAGAAAAGCTGCATCAGATGGGCTTCGTCCCCATAGCAATCCTGAACGTTCCCGAGCGACACCTCCGCGCGTGCCTCCCCGATCTGAAAGCCCATACTATCCAGGATTGAGCGAAACATGGCGTTCATGTCTTGCCTCTCGACACGCATCTCGATTCTGCCCGTACGGGAGAGGGCTAAAAGCCCGTTGATCAGACGATCCATCGTGACGACGTTGGTCAGGATGAAGTCGAGGGTATTTGCCATCTGATCGTCTATCAGTTTTCCGATCGTTGCCTTGACCTCGTCCGGCAACGAGGCAGGATCAAGCGCGTCCCGAAGCAGGGCAACTTCCTTCTTCAGCCGAACGCCGAAGCCCTGAATGTTCACGAGCGGCGCGCGAAGGTCATGGGACGCGATGTAGAGATAATTCTCGAGCTCGCGGTTCTTTCGCAAGATCGTTTCCTTATTCCGCTCGATATCGGTAATGTCCGTCGTTATGGTCGCGAAGATGTTTCTTCCCGGTGAGACGATCGATATACTGAATATCTTGTCCATGGGCGCGTAATAGGTTTCCATGTGGCGGGAAATGCCGGTTATGGCGACATCGGTAAACTCCGCGAAATAGGGCGGCGGCATCATGCCATAGATCTCTGATCCGTTCTTTCCGATCACGTCGGCGACGTCGATCCCGGTTATCGTTTGGTAGGCGTCATTGCAATCGACGATCCGGTAATCGACGGGCTTTCCCGTATCGTCGAATACGACCTCGTGAATCGCGACCATTTCCGTCATCGCCATGAAAAGCGCGCGGAATTTATCCTCGGTTTGACGCAGGGCAGCCTCTGAACTGCTCCGCTTTCTGACCTCCTGACGCAGCTCGCGATTGAGTTCCTCAAGCTCCCTGACGCGCCTCTGGAGCTCGGGATAATAGCTTTTCCGCATGGAGCTTTCGCCCAGGCCGATAATCTTGCTCCTCAGCGTCTCGGTATCAGTAATACTAGAGGGCATTCCGGTATACCTCGACGATCTCGGAGAGGACGGGGGCGCGGGGATTGGTCACCATGCACGGATCGGCCAGGGCGTTCGCCGCGAGCTTCAAAAGAGGCTCCTCCCCGACGCCCCTATCCGCGAGGCGGGCGGTGATGCCCACATTGGCGCTCAGCGTGCGGATTTCCGCGAGGAGCGCGCTCCTGATATCGGGTTTTGAAAGGGCGGAAACATCGATCCCGAGGCATACGGCGACGAGCGCATAGCGTTCGGGTGCATATGCGTAATTAAAGTCGATGACCGGCCCAAGGAGGATCGCGTTGCATTCGCCATGCGGCATGTCCATCAGCCCGCCGAGGCTGTGCGCCATCGCGTGTACCGCCCCGAGACTGGCGTTCGAGAACGCAAGCCCTGCTTCGAGGCTGGCGCGCATCATCGAATCGCGATATTCGCCATTTTCTGGATGGCGGACTGCCTGTACGAGGTTTTTCGATATGAGGCGAATTGCCTCGAAGGCGTGTATGTCGGTTAACGGGGAGCTGGCCGTCGACACGATCGCCTCGATCGCGTGCACGAGCGCGTCCATGCCCGTGCACGCCGTCAGGTAGGGATCCATCGACAGCGTGGTTTGTGGATCGATCAGCGCGACATCGGGAACCATGGTCTTGCTGATAATAGCGAATTTTACCTTCTTCGCGCTATTGGTGATGATCGAGAATTGCGATACGTCGGCCGAAGTCCCCGCCGTCGTCGGTATGCATATCAGGGGTGGTCCCGGGACGGAAACGTTGTCAACGCCCTCGAAGTCCCGAACGCCTGTGTTGTTCGTCGAGATGATGCCGATAGCCTTCGCGCAGTCCATCGGGCTTCCGCCGCCGACGGCGATAATGACGTCGCAGCCTTCCGCGCGGTAACGCTCGGCCCCGCGCTCGGCCTCGAAATCGCGCGGGTTCTGGCTGACATCATTGAATACCGCGCAATCGATCCTTTCAGCCTTCAGGGTCTCGATTACCCGATCGGTTACGCCCACGGCAATAACGCCTGGATCGGTTACGATTAGCGGTTTTCGGGCGCCAAAATTGGCCGCGTAACGGCCAGTGAGCGCTATGGCGCCATCGCCGTACACAATCTCAGGCGCAACGAATTTCCGCAATTCCCCCATCGATTTATCCCCTTTCGCACGGCGTTACGTTATCGCCGTCTGATTAAGCGTAAAGCCCGTCGAATAAAAAAGCAAACGTGTGATATAGTCTGACCATGCACACAATCACACTACTCAAGGCGGATTCGACCGACGAGATCATGAAGCTCATCGCTCGGGCGACTGCCACACTCGACAAAAAAGGAATCCCGCAATGGGACGAGATCTATCCAGACCGGAAAACGATCGCGCGCGACATCGAAAACGAGACCCTCTACGGGCTTATGGATGAAGACACGATAGCCGGCATTCTCGTCCTCAACGAAAACCAGGACAAGGAATACGGGGAGGTCGCATGGGACCTCGATGACGAGAAGCCTCTCGTGCTGCATCGGCTCTGCCTTAACCCGGATTATCAGGGAAAGGGATTATCGAAGGTGATGATGGGGTTTGTCGAGGACTACGCGCGAGTGAACGGGTATCGCTCCATCAGGCTCGACGCCTTTACGCTGAACCCGATATCACTCTCGCTCTACCGTTCACTCGGCTTTGCGGCGCGGGGTGAGGTAAGTTTCCGGAAAGGGCGCTTTATCTGCTTCGAGAAGATACTGGTCAGCGAATCTTGAGATAAAACTGCCTGATATAGCGAATCCGCTCGTCGGCCGCCTTCCAGCGCGGGCTTTCGGGATAGGCCGAAACCAGGGTTTGATAGGCATCCAAGGCCTTTCGCATGTCGCGCGTCGCGCCGTTTGCCTCATATGCCTGACCTCGAAGGTACCAACCTTCGTCAAGTGCCGAAACGGCGGTCATGAAGAAACCATCAAGCATCAAAAGCGCGGCCTGAGGATCGCCCGCGGCGAGCGAGGATTCCGCCTTTTTAAGCGCCTCGGCGGGATCAGACGGAACAGCCAGGGCTGACGGGGTTGGGGCAACCAGACCGGAAGACGGCGCCGATGAAACCAACGCAGGCTCTTCGGCGAAAAAAGATCCCTTTCCCGAGGCGGAAGATCCCTCGGGCGTTACGGTTCGGCCGGTCCCAGCAGGGACAAGGGGTGCCCCGGGTGCAGCTACGGTTGCGGGTGCGGTTGCAGAAGCCGCAGGATTTGCCGCCTGTGAAGCGCGATAATCGGGCGCGCGGATGCGACCGACGCGAGGAATAGCCTCCTCGGTAACGGAGACCGCTATCGAATCCTGTATAAAGCTGTCGTCAAGAACGTCAAAACGCGAAAAATCAAGAATATAGTTTCCGGGCTTCAGGGCCTTGAACGTAAAAAGGGTATCGGTCTTGTCGAGCTTGCGATTCTCGTAACCGAGCCCGTTTTGCGCGGATGCATCGCCGAGAAAAACCCAACCACTGCCTGGATACCAAATCTCGAGCGTTTGGCCTGCGGGAATCGCGGTTTGCCTTGAAGGCGGAAGGCGCGGGATTGCCGACGCAGCCGAAGCCTTTTCAGCCGGAAGCGTTGCGGCGGAGGGCTCGCTTTCCCAGATTCCCGGAAGGATCTCCGCGGTCGCAGAAGCGCCCGCGGAATCATCTTGAGCGGGTTTCTTTTCCAGTTCAGGAACCTTGGCCGGTGCCTTTTCCGGTACCGGCTGCTTGGCAACGGGTTTATCCACTTTCAGCACCTTTGGTTCCGCCGCTTTCGAAGCAGTCGCTTGTTTCGGTGGAATCAGGAAGGCCGGATCGGGCTCGGGATAGAAATAGAGAAGCGTATCGGGAGGGGGAATCGCAGGGACGTCTGATTCGTCGACCAAGGGATCTGATTGCGGGACGGTATCAGCGGATGACGGGGTCGCATCGGTAGGCGATGCCGAGTCCACCGGAGGGGGCGCATCGGCAGCCGGTGTCTTGCCCACAGGAGCGGACGACTCGACAGGAGCAGCATTGGCGGCTGACTGAGAGACATCCGGCGTGCTAACGCAGGAAAACAGAAAAAAGGCGGCCAGTACGGTAAAAAGAATGATCCGCAATCTTTTCATGGAACGGACTCCAGAATTTCATCGATCGGCTTTCTGCCCGCGGAACGGAGTTCCTCGAGCGACTTCGCGTCGGGAATAGTATACCACTTTTCGACCTCGGCCGGGGACCATTGCGCTCCCGTTTCGCGAAAAAGCTGAACGCCGGGAACCTCGAGCGGTTCGGACGGAAGCCATACCTCACCGCTCTTGAGCGCGCCCGCCGCGTTCACCACGGTAACGGCCCGTACGCGACGGGGTTTGCCACTGGAGGAAATCACGGAAATCACGACGATGAGGATCAGGACAAGAAGGATCACAGACAACGCGATCACCAGCTGAAATCGGTGAATCTCGATGAAGTCGGCGACGCGTTCCCGGTCGATCATGCCTGACCGGACTCCTCGCCAGCGGTCTCTTCAGGCCCGTTAGCGGCCTCTGCGGGCTCGCCAGTGTTTTCCGCCGCATTGTCAGTCGCGATGACGGACTCCGTTGCGTCCACAGGCCGGACTCTCCGCGGAGGATGCGGCGGGATGACGACGTTCTCCTCGAGCGCGACCTCTTCGTCCTCGAAGTTCTCCATGTCGGGGAGGTTATCCTCGTTATGCTTATCTGCTTCGTTCTCGAGCTTGATCGCGATAACCTTCGTGACGCCCGACTCCTCCATCGTTACGCCGAGCATCGTGCCCGCGCCCATTACCGTTTTCTTGTTATGCGTAATGACAATGTACTGGCTTACGTTCGCGAACTCGCGAAGCGCGTTCACGAAGCGAGTGACGTTTTGCTCGTCGAGCGCCGCATCGATCTCGTCGAGGAGGCAGAAAGGAGAAGGCTTGACCATATACGTCGCGAAGAGAAGCGAAACGGCGGTCATCGACTTTTCGCCGCCCGAAAGAAGGCTGATGTTTTCAAGCTTTTTTCCCGGCGGCTGCGCGTAGATATCGATTCCCGACTCGAGCACGTTCGCGGGATCGGAAAGCCTGATCTCGCCGCGCCCTCCGCCGAAAAGTCTCCTGAACATATTGTGGAAGTTCTTCTTGATCTTGTTGTAGGTCGCGAGGAAAAGCTCAGTCGACTCGGCGCGGATCTCCTCGGTAATGCGCTTGAGATCATCGCGCGCCTTTTGAAGGTCGGCGATCTGGCCGGTAAGGAAATCGTAGCGCTCTTTGGTCTCCGTGAATTCCTCGACCGCCATCAGGTTGACGCTGCCGAGATCCTTAAGGCTCGCGCGCGCGGCCGCAAGCTTCTCGCGAAGCTCTCCTGCGGGCGTGTTGATCGTGAACATCCGCTCCTCGAATTCCATGAGGTCGCGCGAATGTGTTTCGCGAAAATTGTCCTTGATATTGCGGATCTCGGTCTCGGTCATCGCGAGGTCCATGTGGTATTTCTCGAGCTGGCCCTGGATCTTTCCCATCTCGGCCGTACGCGCCTTGAGTGCGTCCTGCTTGCCGGCGACGTCCGAGTTACGCGACGAGATATCGCTTTCGAGCTTCTCGAGCTCGGCGGTAAGCGTTTTTCCCTTGTGCTCGATCGACGCGAGCTCACCCTCTATCTCGCTCACCTGCTCGAGTATATCCTCAAGCCGCTTGTCTTCCGTGAATATCTCGTTCTCGATCTCGCGAAGCGCCGCTTCCTGCGAGGCGAGTTCGCGCCTGATGAGCCTTGCCTGCTCCTCTGCGGCCTCGCCCTGGGTTTTCATCTGAACCTGATTGAGCCTCAAGCCCTCGAGCGTCTTTCGGTATTCGTCTATTTTGCGGACGAGGTCGACGTTATCGGCCTTGAGCGCGTTGATGTCCTCGCGCTTAGCCGCGATCGACGCGCGATTCTGCTGAATGGCCTCGTCTATCGACCGCTTGCGGGTAATGATACCCTCAGGAGAAAGGAACTCGTCGATAAAGCCGGGCGTCGTTTTTCGGTACGCCTCGAGCGACGAATCGAGCTTGCCGAGGAGGGCTTCGAGTTCGGTAAACGAAGATACCGCGTTGTCGGCGAAGCGCCGCGTGTCCTGCTCCGAGGGGTTATGGAGCTTCGCGAAGTCCGAGAATATGTTCTTTCGGCCGCCGACGATAACCCGGATCTGGGAGACCGTCTGGTCGACGGCGGATTCCGCCTCGGAACGCGACTTCGACGAATAACCGGCGTCGCGAAGCTTCTTGTCGAGCTCGGTGACGATATCCTCGGTAATCGCCTGAAGCTCAACCTCCATCTTCGTGCGCGCGTCGTCGAGCGCGGTTATTTCGGACTCGAACCGCGCCGACTCCCGGTCGTTGTCAGATATGCGGTTTCCCGCGAGCGCGATATTATCCTCGAACGACTTGATATTCTTCTCGATATCCCCAAGCCTGCGGCCCAGGTCGCGAACGATCTCGTCCTGACCATCGGCGTCCTCGCGGAGGCTTTCAACGCGGGTCTCGATAGCCTGCTTGCGACCCTCGAGCTGCGCGAGCTTGGATTTCACCTCGTTCTGGCGCTCAACGAGCAGCTTTGACTGCTTGTCCTTTTCGTTCTTCTCGACGGCAAGCCCGTAAATCTGCTTCTGGTAATCGATGAGCTTCTCTTCCATCGAGTTGACGACGTCCATGTTCTCGGCAAGCGAGGCGTTGATGGTGTCGATCTCGTCCTTCACGGTATCGCGCTTTTTACGGGTATCCTCGATGTCGGTATTGCGGCGATCGCGGTCCTGGGTAAAACCCTTGAGCCGGAGGAGCTGGATATCGAGCTCGTTATCAAAAGCGATCTCGCGGAGACTGCGGTACTTGAGTGTCTTATCGGCCTGAATCTTGAGGGTATCGTACGAGCGCTTTACCTCGCCGAGAATGCCCTCGATTTGGCGCATATTCTCCTCGGTTTTCTCAAGCTTCCGTTCCGCCTCGGCGCCGCGAACCTTGAAGCGGGTGATTCCGGCCGCTTCTTCGAAGATATACCTTCGTTCCTCGGGCTTGCTCGACAGGATCTGGTCGATCTTACCCTGTTCCATGACGGAATACGCGGCCTTGCCGACGCCAGTGTCCCAGAAAAGCTCACGGATGTCCTTGAGCTTGACGGGCGCGTTATTGATATAGTATTCGCTTTCGCCCGAGCGGTAGAGCCTGCGCTTGATGGCAATCTCGCTCAGGTCGAGGTTCAGGAGCCCGTTTTCGTTCGCGATGGTGAGGGTAACCTCGGCGACGTTGAGTGCCTTGCGCGACTCCGTTCCATTAAAGATAACGTCTTCCATCTTGTCGGCGCGCATCGCCTTCGAGGCCTGTTCGCCCAAAACCCACTTGACCGCGTCGACGACGTTACTCTTTCCGCAGCCGTTTGGCCCGAGAAGCGCGGTAATGCCATCCGAGAACTCGATGCGGGTACGGTCGGCGAAGGATTTGAAACCAAATATTTCAAGATTTTTCAGAAACACTTTTATAGGGCCCCTTGCATGGAAAAAATACGGGAAAATCAGAATATACTTTACCCCAGACCTGACCATCCGGTCAATGGAAAATGACGGTCAAGTTTTTCCGTCAATCTGCCGTTCAAAAAGGTATGAAAATCACCATTCTTCAATTTTCTGGCGAAAACGAGATGGATGATATCATCCATCAAGGGCTAAAATCGGCGAATATCAGGGTAAAGCGGGTTAAAAACCTGACGGAGCTCCATATAAACGCCGGATCAGGGCTTTTTGACGCGGTTTTGGTTAGCGAGACCTCGCTGGCCGACTATCACATGGATCCTTCACGCCATCAACAGCGTAATGGCGCAATGGTGGCGATTCTGGCATGGGGCCATGAATCCAACAACCGCCTGAAGGTCACCAATTACCCGGCACAGGCGTCATGTGGCAACCTTGAATGGCAAATGGAACGGGAAGACAAACTCGATTTCGTGCGAATGATCATTGAGCGACTGCCCGCCTCTCCCGAGTCGCTGCGCGAGGGCTTCGCCCCTTATACGGCATCGGGCGGAACACGGGCAAACGACGGCGCATACGAGATCCCGGCCTTCCCGATCGCGATGGAGATGCGCCTTCATCGCAAGGTGCGCCAGATAATCGCGTTACTTTCCATGGCGGGGAATTCCGGGATCAGCGTCGCGCAGATTAACGACGCGCTCTGGTGCAACACGGACCGAAACCGCAAGAAGGATGTCCAGATATATATAAGTAGGATCAGGTCGCTCCTCACGGAGGCCTTCCCCGACCGATACCGCATCACGTTGGAGAAAAACCGGTACGTGTTGCGCGAACGCGCATCGTAACAAACGCAAAAAAAGGATGCCCCGAGGGGCATCCAGCATATCGTTCGGAAAATACGAATCTTCGAGAGAGAAAAATCCTCTACGGCGCTATTTGCCGAGTACCGACGCGATCCGCTCAAGGACTTTCTTGCGGTCAAGCGGCTTGACGATATAGTTCTTCGCGCCAAGCAAAAGCGCCTTCTTGACGAGCTCTTCCTTGCCAAGCGCGCTGATCATCACGACCTTCGCATTCTTGTCGAACGCCATGATCTGCTCAAGCGCGGTAATCCCGTCCATTTTCGGCATGGTAATATCCATTGTCACGAGATCGACGTTCGGACAAAGCTCCTTGTATTTCTCAACGCCATCAAGACCATCCGCCGCCGTAGCGACGACGTCATACCCCTCGCTCGTAAGGATCTGCCCGATCTGCTTTGCAACGAACATGGAGTCATCTACGACAAGCACCTTGAACGCGACTCCGTCGGCACGCACACCTTCCGGTGCACGCTCGTTTATAGCCGGAAAATCTTGTTTCGATATCATAGCATTCTCCCTCTTTCCTACATACGATCGCGGATAGCGACGTTAACTTCAACCTTACCCTGTCCTGTTTCCATCGGAACGATCAGGGCCTCGACTTCGTGATCGGATATTTCCATATTCTCGCCGGTAAAAAGCGCCGGCGGCGTCAGGTCAAAACGAAAACCAAGGTCATGGAGCTTGGTAACCGCCTGCGCGGTGATGAGATTGGCAAGCTCGGTGATGGTTGCCTTGGCGAGATCGTCAAAGGACTTCATCTCCTCGTTGTTCATCTTCGAGGCGATCTTCATCGCGGATTCCATGTTCATGTCGAAGATGACGCGCCCCTCGACATCGCCCGCGAGCCCGACAAGAGCCGCGACGCCCATTACAGGCATCGATGTCGATTTCAGGTACAGCTCGCCACGCTTGATCTCCCCACCCAATACCTCGGTAAGGATATTGTACGCTGCTTCAACAAATGGATTGATATACTCTACACGCATCCTTTACTCCTTGTTATGCAAATCCCGATTACTCTTTACTGAAGGCGACCACGTCGCCTTGTACCTGGCGAAGCCAACCTGAGTTCTTGGGCATCGCTTCGTTCTGCCCAAGAATGACGATACCATTATCCTTCAATTTTTCGGTGAAATCCCCGATCAGCGCGGTTTGCTGCTTCGGGTTCAGGAACGAGATCACATCACGAGCCATGATGATATCCATGGACGGCACCGCATTCTGGTTCGTGCAGTCGTGATATTCAAAAAGTATCATATCCTTGATCGCCTGATTAAAGGTCCAAACCCCGCCGACGCCCTGGACGAGATGCGGCTTATACTTCGCCGTTATCTGAGACTCCTGCATGGTCAGCATCGGTGCGTTCGCGATCGCGAGCAGGTCGGAATCGTTCGCATAGATGCGGATGCGCGTGTTCGGGAATTTTTCCTTGAGAAGGACGGCGACGCTATAGGCCTCATAGCCCTTGCCGCAACCGACGATCCAGACCGTGAGTATTTTTGCCTGCGTAGGGGGAATGATCGCCGAAACCGCGTCGATATACGCATCGCTCCAAAAATTCCCGCTTTCAGGCGAATAGAACCGCTCGATGTACTGACGGGCATCCCCTTCGGACTTGAGCTGCACGTCGCCCGACGCGCGAATGTCGCGCCACTCCCGGTATCTTGAGGCAACCCAGTGCTCGTTAACCGCGGTAACGTAGAACTTTATCAGGGCAGCAAGACCGTCCCGTATGAAGGAAATGTCGAGTTCGTCACTGGTCGCGGCCTTTACGGGAGCGCTTTCCAGAACGAGCTTTTCCTCGACGCGCTGATCGTCGGAGGAATCCGTTTCCTTCGCGCGCGAACCGAATATACGCGCGACGTCGAGGAGGATATAGAGCCTTCCCTGATTTTCCACGACGCCGTGAATGTACTTGATATTGATGTCGCCAAAAATCGGATGTGGGGGCTGGATCGTGCTCTTCGAGATGCCGACTACCTTGTCGATCACGTCGACGACTATGCCAAAGGTCTGCTCGTCGACGGTAATGATTATCATATTCTCGATGGCGTCCGATTCACGCGCCTTTGTCGGGATATTGAAGAATATCCTGAGGTCGATTATCGGGATGATATCGCCGCGAAGATTATACACGCCGAGAACGAACGGCGATGTATTCGGCACATACGTGAATCGGCCGGCCTTCGCGATCTCCTTGACTTCCATGATATCGATCGCGTAATCCTTTCCCGCGAGGGAGAAAGTGACCATCTTGAAATCGATAATCGCGACGCGCTCGCCCCGCCCGTCGTCCTCGCGAACGTCCTTATCCTTTATGTCAATTTCCTTATTTTCAACGCCGGTCATTTTTGCCCCTTACCATACGGATGCTTCGCGACGTTCGCGCGCCTGGAGTTCCTGCTTGAGACCAAGCTCAAGCAGCTGGCTTACGTCGATAATCAGGGATACCGATCCGTCACCCAGGATCGAAGCGCCGGCAATTCCCGGCGAGTTGGTGAACTGATCCCGAAGCGGTTTAATAACCACGTCTTCCTCGCCGATGAGGCTATCGACCATGAGCCCAACCTTTTTCTCGGCCGTTCCGACGATAACGATATAGTTGAGATCCGAGGCCTCGGCGCTCTTGATTCCGAAAAGGCGATTGAGCCTGAGCAGGCTGATCACCTCATTGCGCACGTTGAAAACCTCGTAATTGTCAATCCTTTTAATCTCTTCGGACTGGACGCGATGGCTTTCAATAACCGACGTGATCGGTATCGAATAGACTTCCTTGCCAACGCGCACGAGAAGGCCCTGAATGATCGCGAGCGTAAGCGGCAACCGGATCGTGAAGCGCGACCCGATGTTTCGCTGCGACGAGATAGTCACGGTCCCGTTGAGCTTCTCGATATGGGTACGCACGACGTCGAGCCCGACGCCGCGACCCGACACGTTCGTTATCTTTTCCGCCGTCGAGAAACCGGGCTCAAAAATGAGCTGGAATGCCTCGACGTCGGTCAGGTTCTTGCCGGGATGGATGATGCCCCGCGCGACCGCTTTTTTCTTGACGGCCTCGACGTCGATGCCATGACCGTCGTCGGCGATCTCGATGACGATCATATTGCCTTCATTGCTCGCCTTGAGGAGAACCGTGCCCTCCTCGTTCTTTCCGACGGCAGCGCGCTGTTCGGCAGTCTCGATCCCGTGATCAAGCGCGTTCCTGACGCAGTGCATGATCGGGTCAAGAAGGTCCTCGATGACCGACTTGTCGAGTTCCGTATCCTCCCCTTCGATGACGAGCTGGACCTTCTTGTTGAGGTCGCGCGAAAGATCGCGAACGAGGCGGGGAAACCGGCTGAATATCTGGCTGATGGGAACCATGCGGATCTTCATCACGCCTTCCTGAAGTTCGCCGGTAATGCGGCCAAGGTTTTGCGCGTTTGAGCGGAACTTGGATACCGTATTCTTCATCGAGGTTTCATATCCGTTGAAGATATCGAAAAGCCCGCCGTACTCGGCATTAAGTTCCTTCTTGAGGTCCTTGATATTGTAGCCGCCCTGGATCCGCTCAAGATAATCGGGGATATGGTCCAGAAGCTTGCGGAGTTTCTCTTTGTAGGCGTTGCCGGTTTGCTGGAAATCGCCCAGAAGGTCGGAAAAATGAAGCGCGCTCTGATTGAACGACGCCTTCGTAATGACGGTTTCGCTGACCAGATTGAGCAAATAGTCGATACGGCGGGAGTCGACCCGAAGCACCGAGCCCGAGGAATGCACGGGTGCGGCGATGGACTTCTTCGGCGAATCCGCCTTTTCCCCGGCAATCGAGGCGTTTATCTCGTCCGCAACTTCATCGCTTCCCGAAACGCCACTTGCCTCCGATTCGGAAGGCTGTCGCGCCGGAGAGGCGGCAGGAGACGGCTTGCTTTCCACGCGCGCGGGGGCCGCATCCTGAACGGGCACGCTTAAGACGGCCTTTTTCAGGGCGGAAGCGCCTTTAACGTCAAACGACGAGACTGTAACGCCCTTCGTAACGTCCGAGATGCTTGCCGCTTTACGAAGAGCCGCGTCGTCCGATTCCGTCGCGACAAAGTATATGACCGTTTCATGGAACTCGTCCTGATAGAGGGCGTCAAAATCGGGAATGGTCTTCAGAACCTGCCCCGATTGCTTGAGCGCGGCGAACACCTGAATTCCTCCAACGGAGTTCATCGGGTTGGATTCGTCGAACGTAACCTTGACGACGTATACCTTCTGCCCGGAAGGAACGGATTCCTTGAGCTCGAGGATTTCATATTCGGAAAGGAGCGCTGAAACGTCTTCAGAGACGGTCGACAGGATGTCCCCGCTCTCGGGAGCGGTCACGGATACGCTCGCAAGGCCTGCGGTAACGGCGGCGGGCTTTGCGGGAGCGGCCTTTTTGGGCGCCGTTTTCTGCTTGCTCTCGCGGGCCGGGATCATCGCCTTCAGTGCATCCATGACGTCAGTTACGTCTTCTTTATATACCGCGCCATCGGCGCGCGACGCGAGCATAGCCTTGATGATATCAAGCGACTTGAGGAGGATATCGACAACCGGCTCGGTAACGGCGACGGTTCCCTCGCGGATAACGTCGAGCAGATCTTCCATAATATGAGTGAAACCGGAAAGCTCGTGCATCTCGACCGTCGCCGATCCGCCCTTGAGGGTGTGGGCCGCGCGGAATATTTCGTCGATCGCGTCGTGATTCGTGGGATCATTTTCGATTACCAGAATATTGCTTTCCAGCGTAAAAACCTGCTGCTCGGCCTCACTGAAAAAATCTTTTAGGAGTTCCTCATTGTTGATATCGAGATAATCACTCATATTACTTCAATTTTATACGGTTTTATTTATTAGTCAAGATAAAAGCCGGGGATTCCCTCTTTTTGAAATTAAAACATGGCGGCTACTCTACTCTTGATATATACTTCTGAAAGGAGTTGTGATGAAATCCGGTCGAATGAGCCTTCTTCCCTTTTTTCTTTTTTTCTCGGCACTACTGTGGGCTTCGGATTTCTCGCTTGCAGGCTTTGACCTGGTTTGCGTCGGCTTCGTGCCCGAAGACGAGGATACCCCTATTTTGGTTACCGAGGGTTCCGTTTCCGCCCGCTATATCCCCGCAGACTGGATCAACTTCCGCGCGGGGCTGTCGTGCGAGTTGCCCGACACCGTTGATTTCTTCAACACACTCCCGGACCGCGGCACGGACGGCGTCCTTTCCTTCGACAATGCCTCGATAAATTTTCGTCCAACCCTTTCTATCCCGGTCGGCATTACCGCCTTTACGGGGAAATTCGACGACCCTTCCGCCGACACCCTGCTTCGGGAATACCTTAAGGAAACGATCGACGCTCCGGAATTCCATGAACTTCCCGCAGGAGCGGCCTTCTCGTGCGAAAGCGAGATTAACGGAACCGGCGTCCTCGCAGCCTGCGTTCCCGGCAACGCCAACGCCGTGACCGGGCTCTATGCATACTGGAACGGGGAGCGCGGCGCGGACGCGATCTATACGAGCGATGCGCGCGTCGCCATGACCGGAGACCTCGTGCGGTTCAACGCGTTCGCAGGTCTTTCCTGGCAGCCGTCGGAAACTGAAGCGTCGTTCAGAGGGGCGCTAACCGCGCTATTCTCGGCGGAAGCAGGCTATGAGCTTTACGTGTCGGCCGGAATCCGGAACGCACGGTCGCTCGGGTCTCGAATCGACCGAGATCTCTATCTGATATTCGAGCCACGACTCCAATGGGAGAAAGCCGATCTTGCGCTTTCGTTTTTTTCCTCGCCCGCGTTCCCGGAGAATTCCCTCTCAGATCCCGACGTGGAATCCGAAAGCAACTATCTCGGCGCCAACATACTCGCCGGATTCGGGAACCTCGATACGCAAGGAATGCGCGGGGGAATCAGTCTCCTCGGAAGCATCAACCCCGAGGATCCCGGAACCGTCACCCCTTTTTCCTTTTCCGTTACTCCATTTTATAGTATGATGATTTCCGACTTCCAGCTAACCGTTTCGGCCGCGATCAAGCCCCTGCTGATGGACGAAATCGATACGGCTATGGAAATCTGTATCAGCATGAAGGCGGTTTATTGATGAAAAACTTTTGGTCGCCCTGCATAGTCCTTTTGTGCGCCCTCGCGTTCCCGATCGCCGCTGCGGAAGTAACCGTTTCGGGGGATGCCTGCAATTTCGGCTTCGATGCAGAAGGCGCGCTACAGCAAGGAAAGCCGCGCTTCGGCGCCGGGATTTCGCTCAGCGACCGAATATCCGACCGGCTCGACGCTACCATCGCGGTCGGCCGTGATCCGGTAATCGGCAACCTCGTTTCCGCGCGCGTGGCGTATCGCACGTCGATACTGGAAATCTCCGCAGGACCATCCTTCGGCGTTCTCAATTCGGGAAGCGGCACAAAAGACGTCCCCATCCTTTTTCAACCAGGGCTCGGCATCGGGTTCAAGGTTGTAGTCCCCGGATACCTCATCGCGAAGGCCGACACCGACTTCGCCCTCCCGCCCGCGTCCCGGATGGAAGGCCAGGTGTATCTCCAACGAAGTGAGCTTTCCGCGGGGTTTTACCTTCCGAACGTCCTTTGCACGGTGAAGGTGAGCCAGCGCAACAACACCCAAGAGCTTGAAAGCGGCTCGCGGCTTCAAAGTATAACGGACTATGGCTTTTATACCGAGGCTTTCAAGAAGGGCTCTCCCTTCCGTATCTCGATCGACTTCATCTATCGGATACTGGATTTCAAAACCGACGAGGCAGGCACCGACAACGCTAAGATCGGGAACTTCTTGCTCGGAACGGGGGTTACCTGGTCGCCAAACTCGAATCTCAGCGTGTTTGCGAAAGCCAACAGCGCGCTCTATTCTTTCTCGCTCGGCGGAGAGACCGATGACCTCGACCGTTTCATGTATGAGGTTTCCCTTGGCGTCAAGTTCGTCACCAAGGAACTGAAGGGCGCCAAATAAAAAAAAGCGGCGGGTTATCCCGCCGCCTTTCGTTCAGACAACTTCCGTCAAAGTTTAAGCTTCGCGAGCCGTCCGCACGCCTCGGTAACCTGTTCCCGGTGGCCGAACGAGCTGAAGCGAATAAAGGACTCGCCCGCGGGGCCGAAGCCCGCGCCGGGCGTACACACGACGTGGCAGGTATCAAGAATAAGGTCAAAGATCTCCCAGCTCTTTCGTCCAGGAAAGCGCGTCCACACGTACGGCGCGTTATCCCCGCCGAACACCTCGACGCCCGCCGAGCGGAAATTATCGAGCGAAAGCGCGGCGCGAATGAGCTTCGCGTTCTCGAGATAGTAATCGGTCAGCGCTCGCGTCTCAGCAAGCCCTGTCTCGTCAAGCGAAGCAAGGCCGCCCGCCTGCGCGATATTCGACGCGCCGTTAAAGATAGTCGTCATGAGGCGGGTCCAGTCGGTAAGGACCTTCGTGCCATCAGAGAATTTCAGTTCTTCCGGAATGATGGTCCAGCCAAGACGAACCCCGGTAAAGCCGATAGGCTTCGAGAAGGAGCTCACCTCGATGGCACACTCACGGGCGCCCTCGATCTCGAATATCGAAAGCGGAAGAGAAGGATCGCGGATAAACGAGGAATAGGCGGAATCGAAGATAATCACGGAGCCCTTGGCCCTGGCCTCCTTGACGAGCGCGACAAGCTGGTCGCGCGTCGCGACCGCGCCGGTCGGGTTGTTGGGCGAGCAAAAATAAACAAGGGCGTTTTCCGGTATTTGGGAAAGATCGGGGAAAAAGCCGTTCGCGACCGTGCACGGCATATAGGTAATCCCGGCATAACCCGAGCCATCTGCCTTGACAGGGCCCGCGGCGCCGATCATGACGGAACCGTCGACATAGACGGGATACGCGGGATCCTGAACCGCAACCGCGACCTTCGGCCCGAAAAGATACTGGATGCGGCCGATATCGCACTTCGCCCCATCGGAGATGAACACCTCGGAGGGCTTCACGATTCCGCGGTAGAGAACGCCGGCGATCTTCTCGCGGAGGGCGGTAAGCCCGGTCTCGTCTCCATAGCCGGTATATCCCTTTGCGGTCCCGAGCGCGGCAACTTCCGTGGCGAGCCCCTCGACGATATGCGGCGTAAGCGGCTCGGTGGTATTTCCGATTCCGAGGCTGATAATCCTGGCCTCGGGATGCGACGCGGCGTACGCGCTCCGGCGCTTCGATATTTCGGGGAAAAGATACCCCGATGAAAGGTTTGCAAGGTTTTGATTACGATCCAGCATTGAAGACTCCCGATAGGATTTTTCGCAGTATAGCAACTATTCGGGAAGGTTTGCAACCGGTACTTCGGAAAAGGGAAAGTCGCGGCAGAGCATCTCGAAAAGAGGCTTCATCGCGAGCTGCCCGCCTTCGACCGTAAAATGGGAGCCATCCTGAGACATTACGCGAAGCGATTTGCCGTCGGCGCGCGCGACTGAATCGGCGTATGGCTTCCCGACGCCGGGAATCTCGTCGCGTATCGAAACGCGCACGAGCACGTCGGGGCTATATTCCGAGGCTACGTCATTCTGGATCGCGTCGATGTACGATAGACCCGCCTCATACGCGCCGTTCTTGACGACGGGCATACCGACCCAATACACGCGCGGCACGAAAGCGAGGACAAGGTCTATCATCGCGCGGCATTTTTCCCTGTACGCGGCTTCCCATTCTTCCGTACCCTTTCGCAGTATCGCGCCTGAGTCGTCGCGGAAGCTTTGATGGTCGTTCATGCCGAGCATCATGACTGCGGCCTCGTACGGGCTTTGGCCGAAGGTATCCCGGATCTTGGTCGGCCAGTCGTAATAGTCGCTCCTGATGAACCCGGAGGAATGGATCGCGAGGATATCGATCGACAAGGCGGAACCCTTTCCCGCGAGACGGGAAAGGCCCGAGCCGAGCGAGAATACCTGCGAGTCCCCGAAAAAGAAAACTCGAAGCGGGTTGTCGCGCGAATGCACGGAAGAAACGCCGACCCCGACCGAAATCGGAGGGTTCGAGGTCGGATCGGTAACGAGGGAGACTTCAGACGCGACGGTGAGCGGCATTCCGCCCGAGATCATCGCGAAGCCCGATCCCGAGGCAAGAAGCGACTGCGATGTGGCGGCAGCGACAACACCGTTCGCGGCTTCCGGTATCGCCGCCGCAACGTCGCTTCTGACCCCTTCATCACGGCGGTTAAAATAACGACTATCCCAATCCGGATGGTTCGCAAGGCCAGAAACGGCGAGAAAGGATTCGCGAAATGAGGGAACGTACGAATCAAGGTTGGTTGACGAGGCGAACGCCGATGCGGCGTCGGTCAACGATAACGCGATGGCCCTGACATGGAGATCGGTGATGCGCGAGGCGGGAACCCACAGCGACCTTCCGCAAAGAACGGCGAAAAGGAAAACGGCGATCGCGACGGTCGCAATCGCGCCATTCGGGCTACAGCGGTCTTCCTTTTTTTCCGTCAGTTTCATCCATTACCCCGTACGTTAAAACTGAAAATAGATGAACGGCGCGACGCCGGACATCGATACGACAGCGAGAAAGGCAAAGAAAAGCGCGATAGCGGCACCCCGCGCGACGAGCGGAAGCGCGACCCAGCCACCATGGCACCGCGCGCGAACGCGCGAGGGAATCGCGTGCATCGCGAGACCCAAAACCAAAAGAACGATCACGACCGGCGAAAGCAGGGTGATCTCGCGGGAGAAATTCCCGAGAGACCGAAACCAAACCGCGACGGACTCAAGCGACGACGCACGAAACACGAGCCAACCGAGGGTGACGAAAAGAAAAGTCGAGCCGATCTGGACAGTCGCCAGAACCGGCCGTTCACTTCGACGGTTCCCGTAGGAAAAACCGCGCTCGATCGCGAGCGCAAGACCCTGCAACGCGCCCCAAACGACGAAGGTAAGCGACGCACCATGCCAGAGCCCGCCGAGGATCATCGTGAAGAAAAGCGCGACCAGCGTGCGCGCGAGGCCGAAGCGGGACCCCCCCATGCTGAAATAAAGGTAATTTCTGAGCCAGGACGAGAAGGTAATATGCCACCGCTTCCAGAACTCGGTTACCGAAAACGAAAGGTACGGACGATTGAAATTCGCAGGGGTTTTAAAGCCCAGCATGAGCGCGACCGCAATCGCCATGTCGCTATAGCCCGAAAAATCGCAGAAGATGACGACAGAGTACCCGACGGCCGCGAGCGCGACCTCGAGCGAATTATAGAGCGTGGGGTCGGATAGCACGGGGTCCACGAAAAGCGTCGAGAGGAAATTGGCGAAAACCATCTTCTTGAGAAGACCTGCGATAAAGAGTTCCGACGCACGCGCAAACTCAATCGGCCTTGAACCCGGTTCTGCCCCCGCGGAAGTCGCCTCCCCTATCTGGGGAAGGAAATCGACTGCATGGACGATGGGTCCTGAGGCTATTTGTGGAAAGAAGGAGACGTAGAGAGCCACGTCGGTAAACGAACGAACGGCCGGAAGCTCGCAAAGATACACGTCAAAGACATAGCTCATCGCCTTGAAGGTATAAAACGAAATACCAACCGGCATGATAACGGACAGGGCGGGAAAAAGAAAACGGCTCCCACTCTGGCCTGAACCGGCCGAAAGAAGTCCGATCAGGGAGTTCGAGCTTTCCGCGAAGAAGTTGTAGTACTTGAAAAAACCGAGAAGTAACAGGTTAAAGACGATCGACAGCACGAGAAAGAGCTTTCGCCTGAAATGCTCGCGGTCCAGGCCGATGAGAAGGCCAAAGCCGTAGTTCGCAGCGGTCGAAAATAATAGAAGGAAACAGAAGCGCCAGTCCCAGAACGCGTAAAAAAGATAGCTTGCCGCAAGAAGGAAAAAACGGCGTTCCACGCTTCGACGAAACACGTACCAAAAGCCGATGAACACGCAGAGAAAAAAGATTCCGAAGGACAGTGTCGGAAACAGCATGTTACCTATTTTCACGCATCCAGAAGGAGTTCGTCAATAGGCTTTCCGGCGGGGACCATCGGAAGAACCATCTCGTCAATATCCATATGGCAGTCGATAAGAGCCGGCGTCCTCTCGGAAACGGCCTTCGCGAAGGCTTCGGTAAACTCGGCCTCGGTCGTCGCGCGAAAACCGCGAATCGAAAACGCGTCTGCAAGCTTTACGAAATCTGGCGGGCGGTCGAGGGTCGTGGAGGAATAGCGCTTGTCGTAGAAGAGCTTCTGCCATTGCCTGACCATCCCGAGGGTACCGTTATTCACCACGAGAATGATGACCGGTATATTGTAGTGCGATATGGTTGCGAGCTCATTGAGGTTCATTCGGAAGGAACCGTCGCCGGCGATATGCACGACGTATCGGTCGGGCATCGCGACCTGCGCGCCCATCGCGGCTCCAGTTCCGTATCCCATCGTTCCGAGCCCCCCTGAGGTAAGGAAGGTCCGGGGCTTTGCGAAGGGATAAAACTGCGCGACCCACATCTGGTGCTGGCCGACCTCGGTCGTAATGATCGCGTCGTCGCCTACCTTCGCGTGCACGGTCTCGAGCACGAACTTTGGGTGAAGTTTCGTCTTTTTTGAGTACATCGCCGGGACATGGGCCTTCCACTCGTCAACGCTCTCGTTCCACTTGTCACGCTTACGGGCAACGACCTTGGACGCGAGAACGGAAAGAATTTCCTTGATATCACCGTTAAGGCTGTCGGCGGTCCGAATATTCTTGTTGATCTCGGCGGGATCAATGTCGATTTGAAGGATGGCGGATTCTTTGGCGAACCGCGACGGATCGGAGATCACGCGATCCGAAAAACGTGCGCCGATAGCGACGAGAAGATCGCATCGCGCGGCAGCCGTGTTCGAGGCTTTCGTTCCGTGCATGCCAATCATCCCCGTGCACAGTGGATGCCGCGTGGGAAAAGCGGACTTTCCCATGAGGCTGACCGAAACAGGCGCGTTCAGCTTTTCGGCGAGCAACGTGAGCTCGACGCTCGCCTCAGATATGACGACGCCGCCGCCCACATAGAAAAATGGCCGCTCGGCCTTTGAAAGAAGAGCCGCGACGCGGTCGTAATCCGCTTCCGAGGGAAACGGAACCTTCGCGCGGTACCGCGCGGCGGCGGCTGAAAGAACAGGCCTTCCCGCAGCGTCGAGCGCGCGCGGCGTCCATTCGGTAAGGGCGGCGGTTACGTCCTTCGGGATGTCAATAAGGACCGGACCCGGCCGTCCCGACCGGGCTATATCAAAGGCCTCGCGGACGGTATCCGCAAGGCGCGCGATATCGCGCACGATATAATTGTGCTTGGTAATCGACATCGTGATCCCGGTAATGTCGACTTCCTGAAAGCTGTCCTTCCCGAGGAGGTGCGTCGCGACGTTGCAGGTTATCGCGACCATCGGAACCGAATCCATGTATGCGGTCGCGATGCCGGTGACGAGGTTGGTGCACCCCGGTCCGCTCGTCGCGAGCACGACGCCGACCTTACCGGAGGCACGCGCGTACCCGTCCGCCGCGTGGGCCGCGCCCTGCTCGTGCGCGGTCAGGATATGCCTGATGCGGTCGGAGTTCTTGTAAAGCTCGTCGTAGATATTGAGTATCGTCCCGCCCGGATAGCCGAAAACGGTATCGACCCCTTCCGCGGCAAGGCATTCGATGACGATTCTGGCGCCGGTCATCTTCATGATAGGATCGCCCCTTTATCGGCGCTCGTTACCATGCGCGCGTACCGCGCGAGATACCCCTTCGTGACCTTCGGCTCGGGCGCTATCCAGTCCGCACGCCGCTTCGCGAGCTCGTCGTCCGAGACCTCGAGCTTGACCGAGTACGCGTTGATGTCTATAGTGATGCGGTCCCCTTCCCTGACGAGCGCGATCGGCCCGCCCACCGCGGCCTCGGGCGAGCAATGCCCGATCGACGCGCCGCGCGTAGCGCCCGAAAAACGCCCGTCGGTAATGAGCGCAACTTGCTTGTCGAGCCCACGGCCAGCGAGCGCCGCGGTCACCGAAAGCATCTCGCGCATGCCCGGCCCTCCGCGAGGGCCTTCGTAACGGATAATCACGACGTCGCCCGCGACGATCTTGCCTTTCTGGATCGCGGCGAACGCGCCCTCTTCGCTGTCAAATATGCGCGCGGGTCCCGAGTGCTTGAGCATCTCGGGGGCGACGGCGGAGCGTTTGACGACGCAGCCCGAGGGCGCGAGGTTCCCGAAAAGGATCGCGATGCCGCCGGTCTGCGAATAGGGATTCTCGATAGGCCTGAGCACCTCGGGGTTTTTGTTCACGACGCCCTTGATGTTCGCGGCAATGGTCTTGCCGGTTGCGGTCATCAATTTCGTGTTGATGATCTTCTTTTTCGCAAGCTCGGCGAGGAGGGCCTGGATTCCGCCTGCCTCGTAGAGGTCCTCGATAAACGCATTGCCCGCGGGCGCGAGCTTGCATAAGTTTGGCGTCCGCTCGGAGATCTCGTTGATTTCCTTCAGGTCGATTTTCACGCCCGCTTCGTGCGCGATCGCAGGCAGGTGCAATATGGTATTTGAGCTACATCCAAGCGCCATGTCTGCCGCGAGGGCGTTCGCGAAGGAAGCCTCGCTCATGATCTTTCGCGCGGTGATGCCCTTTTCGAGCAAATTCATGACGGCCATGCCGGCCTTTTTCGCGAGTGCGATGCGTGCGCTGTACACCGCGGGAATCGTGCCGTTCCCGGGAAGTCCCATGCCGAGCACCTCGGTTACGCAGTTCATGGAATTCGCGGTAAACATGCCGGAGCACGAGCCGCAGGTCGGGCACGCGCATTGCTCCATCTCGTCAAGCTCTTTTACCGTCATCTTGCCCGCAGAGACGGCGCCTACGGCCTCAAACATATTCGTGAGCGAAAGACGCTTGTTGCCGTACTTACCGGCGAGCATCGGGCCTCCCGACACGAACACGGTCGGAAGATCGAGACGAGCCGCGGCCATGAGCATGCCGGGGACGATCTTGTCGCAATTCGGGATCATGACGAGCGCGTCGAACGCGTGCGCGGTTGCCACGCACTCGATCGAGTCGGCGATGAGCTCGCGCGTGACGAGCGAGTATTTCATGCCCTCATGGTTCATCGCGATCCCGTCGCACACGCCGATCGCGGGAAACTCCATCGGGGTCCCGCCTGCCATGCGAACGCCCGCCTTGACGGCGTCGACGATCGCACCGAGGTGGGTATGACCCGGAATGATTTCGTTTTTCGAGTTAACGATGCCGATAATCGGCCGTGCCATTTCTTCGTCGATATATCCCATAGCGCGGAAGAGGGAGCGATGCGGGGCCCGCTCTATTCCTTTTTTGGTTCTGTCGCTTTTCATGTTCGTTCCTCCATTCCCAAAAACTATACCATCGCGCCAGTGCAGTGGCAATGCATTAAACTGGTAACCCTTATGTCACGTCCCGTGTGTCGCGACGCCTCAGAGCGCCTTGACCGCAGCGATAACGAGCTCGCCCATCTTCTTCGTGCCGACGAGCTTGTCCCCAAGCGCCGCGCGATCCGACGCGGAGCCCGCGATGTCGCCGGTTCTCCAGCCGTCGTCGAGAACCTTCTCGACCGCGCGCTCGATGCACGAAGCCTCTTTCTCGAGGTTGAAGGAATAGCGAAGGAGCATCGCGCAGGTAAGGATCGTCGCAAGCGGATTCGCGAGGTCCTTTCCCGCGATGTCGGGCGCGGAGCCATGGATCGGCTCGTAGAGGCCAGGGCCCGAGTCGCCGAGAGAGGCTGACGCAAGCATGCCGATGGAGCCCGTGATCTGGCTCGCTTCGTCCGAGAGGATGTCGCCGAACATGTTGCTCGTCGCGATGACGTCGAACTGCCCGGGGTTGCGGACAAGCTGCATCGCCGCGTTGTCGACATACATGTAGGAAAGCTCGACGTCGGCGTACGCACCCTTCATCGATTCGGTAACCTCGCGCCACAGGCGGCTTGACTCGAGAATGTTCGCCTTGTCGACGACGCAGAGTTTTTTCTTTCGTTTGCGCGCTGACTCGAAGCCGATCTTGACGACACGCGCGATTTCCTCGCGGCTATAGGCCTCGGTGTCCCAAGCGGAATTGCCGTCGGCGCTTCTGCCGCGCTCGCCGAAATAGATTCCGCCGGTGAGCTCGCGGACGATCAGAATATCAAGACCACTGCCGACGACTTCGGGCTTGAGAGGGCAGGCGTTACCGAGCTGCTTGAACATGAGCGCGGGCCGGAGATTGGCGTACACCTTCATCCCGCCGCGGAGTCCGAGCAAAGCCTTTTCAGGACGCTTGTCACCCGGAAGGACATCCCATTTCGGGCCGCCGACCGCGCCAAGCAAGACCGCATCGCTCTTGCAGCAGGTTTCGAGGGTGATGGCGGGAAGCGGTTCTCCGGTAGCGTCGAGCGCTGCCCCTCCCGCGAGCACTTCCGTATACTTGAAGGAATGCCCGTATTTCTGGCCGATCGCGTCAAGAACGCGGCAGCCCTCGCGTACGATGTCCGGCCCGATTCCGTCGCCGGGGATAGTCGCTATGTTGATGTTCATCGTCTTGTCTCCTCTTCTGTAAAGTTCACCGTTGCCATTTCGGCGGCTTTAGTTATACTAAAGCTACTTTAGTATAACTAAACAATCTTGTAAAGTCCAGATAGAGCTTTTTACGTTTTTTTCCCGCCGTAAACCGCAAAGTTATAGTATTTCCAAAGTACATCCACGGAACAAAACCCGATTTCGCGAAGCCAAACCAGCTGGTCGGCAAGAACTGCGGGTCGATCCTCGTGTTCGTACGAGGGAAACCAGATACCGTCAACGTCCTCCGCCGATACTGTTTTAAGCATGAACTCTCGCCACTTCCGGATATAAAGCGCCTGGAATTCGGGGTTTCCCGAAAGGACGACATCGGCGTTAAGAAAAACGCCGCCCGAACCAAGCATCGCAAAAAGCTTCCGGAAGAACCCCCGCTTAGTCTCGTCGTCCCTCAAGTGATGGAGAGCGAGCGAGGAAACGACGGCGTCGTACGATCCTGAAGGGGTCCAACCGGAAAAATCCGCCGCAACATATTCGGTCTTGCCGAACTGCGCAAGCTTGAGCCTCGCCATATCGAGCATCTTCTCTGCCACATCGAGGCAGGTCAGCTCGGCCGCCGGCCATCGCTCGAGTACCGCACGCGCGACCGTTCCCGTGCCACAACCGAGATCGAGTATCCGGGGCGCCGAACCGTCTGGAAACGGAAGAGCGGAAACGAGAACATCGACCATCTCGCGATAACCCGGGATGAGCCTGACGATGTTATCATCGAAGATAGCCGCTTCAGCCTCGAAGTGTTTTCGTATCTCGTCCATCTTACATATACGGTTTAAACCGTTTCTCGACATCCGAGATCAACTTGAACTCGAAGGAATCGACGAGCGCGAGCCAGGACGCCTCGATAAGGTCGGTCGACACACCGACGGTTGTCCACACGTTCTCGCCGTCGGTCGACTCAATGAGGACGCGAACCTTCGCCGCGGTCGCGCTCTTGGAATCAAGCACGCGTACCTTGAAGTCCGTCAGCCTGATCTCCCGGACGCCGGGATAAAACTTCTCGAGCGCCTTTCGGAGCGCGACGTCGAGCGCGTGCACGGGGCCATCGCCCTCGCCCGCCGTTATCGCCATCTCGCCTTCGACGCCGATCTTGATCTGCGCGAAAGCCGTGCAGGCGACGCCGTCGATAGGCTGCTCGCCGATGATTTTATAGTATTGAAGGTCGAAGAACGGTTTGTATTTCCCGATGTTCTTCCGGACAAGAAGCTCGAAGCTGCCCTCCGCGCCCTCAAACTGATAGCCCTCGTGCTCGAGTTCCTTTACGCGCGCGACGATCTGCGCCGCGACGGGCGTGTCTTTCTGGATCGTCGGGTCGAATTTCCGGATCTTCTCGATGATCATCGAACGTCCCGCGACCTCGCTCATGAGAAAGACCCGTTCGTTTCCGATCGACTCGGGTGCGACCTGCTCGTACGCCTTCGGGTTTTTCGTCACCGCATCGATATGCATGCCCGCCTTGTGCGCGAACGCGTTGAGCCCGACGAAGGGCATGCCGCCGTCGAGGTTTATGTTGGCGATCTCCGCGACCCGGCGCGCAATCTGAGTAAGCGAAGCGAGCTTTCCCTCACCTAGGCAGGGTATCCCCATCTTGAGTTCGAGGTCGGCGATGATCGTCGAGAGGTTCGCGTTTCCGGTCCTCTCGCCGAAGCCGATCAGCGTACCCTGTACCTGGGTGGCGCCAGCCTTGACGGCCATCAGGGAATTCGCGACCGCGAGGCCCGCGTCGTTATGGCAGTGGATGCCCACCGGTACGCTGAACTCCTTCCTGACCTTCAAGACCATCTCCTGTATCGCGTCGGGAAGCGTGCCGCCGTTCGTATCGCAGAGGACGAGGACAGCCGCGCCGCCATCGACGGCGGCGCGAAGGGTTTCCATGGCATAGGGCGCATTCGCGACGTACGCATCGAAAAAATGCTCCGCGTCGTAGATGACCTTTCGGCCCTCGCCGACGAGATAGCCAATCGTGTCTCGTATCATCGCGAGGTTTTCCTCGTTCGTCGCGCGAAGGATTTCCTTCACGTGAAAGTCCCAGGTCTTGCCGAATATCGCGACGTACTCGGTTCCTGCGGCGAGCAGGCTCCGAAGATTTCCGTCCTCGCCCGCGGGAAGGTCCTTTCGCCGCGTCGACCCAAAGGCGACGAGACGAGAGCTCTCGAGCTTGAGCTTCTTTACCTCTTCGAAAAACTCAAGATCCTTCGGGTTAGAGCCCGGGTTTCCCGCCTCGATGAAGGCGACGCCGAGCTCGTCGAGCGCGCGCACGATGTGCAGCTTGTCCTGCACGGAAAAGCTGATGCCCTCGCCCTGCGCGCCATCGCGAAGGGTCGAGTCGAAGATATGCACCGTGCCAAGAAAATCCGTTTCATTGTTCTTTCCCATTATGCGCTCCGTGTTTTTTCCTGATCGAGCTCGAAGGTCATCGCGTTGACCGCCGAGAGATACGCCTTTATAACCGATTCGACGATATCAGTCGATACGCCGCTTCCGTTCCATGTTCTGCCCTCGCGGGAAACGCGGACATGGGACTCGCCCTGAGCGTCGGCGCCGGTGTCGGTCGCGTCGACGATCTGAAGCGAGAAATCCTCGAGCTTGATCTCCGAGCCGCCGATGATCTTGTCCACCGCGTTCAGAGACGCGTCGACAGGGCCGTCGCCTATGGCGACCTTTTCGACCTTCGTCCCGTCCTTTGTCACGAGGCGGACAACCGAGGTCGCGGTAATCGACGAACCCGAGTTGATGACGAAACGGTCAAGCTTGAAGGTCTCCGGTATTCCGCCCGCGGAACCGGATACCAGTGCGTCAATATCGCGGTCGGATACCGATTTCTTCTTGTCGGCCAAAACCTTGAATTCCTCAAACAAGGTGTTGAGCTTCTCCTCGGTAATCCGATGACCGAGATATGCAAGCCGCTCCTCGAAGGCATGTCGGCCGGAATGCTTGCCGAGTACCATCTTGTTGTGCGGCAACCCGATCGACTCCGGGGTCATGATTTCGTAGGTCGCGCGGTTAGCGAGCACGCCGTGCTGGTGGATGCCAGACTCGTGCGCAAACGCGTTCTCGCCGACGATCGCCTTATTCGGCTGACACCGGACACCCGTCGCCTTCGAGACCTTCTTCGACGCCTGCCATATCTGCGACGTGTCGACGCGCGTCGTCATGTTATAGTAGTCCTTGCGGGTGTAGAGGTTCATTACGATCTCCTCGAGCGCGGCGTTGCCGGCCCGTTCCCCGAGGCCGTTGATCGTGCACTCGATCTGGTCGGCGCCCGCCATCGCCGCGGCGAGGCTGTTCGCGACGCCGAGCCCGAGGTCGTTATGGCAGTGCACGGAGATAACCGCCTTGTCTATATTCGGGACGTTCGATTTGATACTGCGGATCAGCGCGGCGAATTCCTCGGGAACGGCATACCCGACCGTATCGGGAATATTGACCGTCGAGGCGCCCGCGTTGATGACGCCCTCGATCACCCGGTACATAAATGCGGGGTCGGAACGCGAGGCGTCCTCGAGCGAAAACTCGACGTCGCCGCAAAGGTTGCGCGCGTATCTAACCATCTTGATCGCTTGCTCATATACCTGATCGGGCGTCTTTTTCAGCTTGAACTCCATGTGGAGCGGGCTTGTCGCGAGAAAGGTGTGGATGCGCGGGCTTTCCGCGTCGCGGATCGCTTCCCAGGATGCGTCGATATCCTTTTCGAGCGCGCGTGACAGCGAGGCGATCGATACGCCCTTGATGTTCCGCGCGATAGCCTGAACCGACTGAAAGTCGCCGGGACTCGCGATCGCGAAGCCAGCCTCGATGACGTCAACGCCGAGCGAGGCAAGGCTTTCCGCAACCTCAAGTTTGTCATGGAGGTTCATGCTGCAGCCCGGCGCTTGTTCGCCGTCGCGCAAGGTTGTGTCGAAAATCCTGATCTGTCTTGCCATACTGTGCTCCTTATCTGGTTGACTGATGATCCAAATCTATCCTGAAAGGCACTGACACTCAAGCGCAAATTGTCAGTTTCGATTCAATATTTGTTTTTTATAACATATAATACATTGTATTTTATTATTTTGTCTATTATAATAGTTGTATGGAGATAGCTCGTAAGGAAAAATACCTCGAACTCATCGCAGCAAACCGAAAAACTGCTCGCGTCATCCTTATCTCGGGTCTTCACGGTTCAGGAAAGTCCGCCTTGCTGGAGGAAATGGGCCGCTCGATCAGGGAAGAGCGCCCGCCGGTACGGATTGTCAGAATTGAGGGTGGAAATAACGCCGCGACCGGAAAGGAACTTGTTCAGGCAGCCCGCGCGCTCGGCGTAGGCCCGTCCGCCCTCTTCGTCGACGAAGCTGACGCGATCGAAGGGCTCGGGGAGGGTTTTGCCGCAATCCTCGCAAACCACGCGGCGACAATCTTCGTTACCGGGCGAAACACTCACAGGCTTGAATCCTTGCTCGGAGCAGCCTTCGGACCCGAGGCGACGAATGAACTCGCGATCGTCCGCATGGACCCGCTCAACTACGGCGAATTCCTTCAGGCGACGGAACTCGCCGATTCGCGCGCGGCGCTCGACCTCTACTGCAAAACAGGGGGACTTCCGCAAAGCTTCATGGTTCGTCCCGATTCCCCCGACGCCGAGGAATTCGCGCGCATCAGAGCGAATTCCTTCATCCTCACCGAGATCGTCGAACGGCACTCGATCAGGAATCCCGTTCAGCTCCGCGCCCTTCTCTCGCTCGCGGCCCGATCGACCGGCGAAAGCCTGCCCGCGCGCGAGGTGTGCGCGGCGTTCCGCGCCGAACGGGTAACGATATCGCCGCAGGCGGCACTCGACTATCTCGATTTTTGCGCGGAATCGGGCATACTCCAGTCGGTTTCGACCTTCGATCTTACAAGGGGCCGTTTCGCGGATTCATGCGATGTTTGGTATTTTGGAGACGTCGGGCTCCGCGCCGCATTCGTTCCGCGCCGCTCGAGCGCCGATCTCGCCCGCGCGGAGGAAAACCTCGCATACCTCAGGCTCGTCGCAGACGGGTGGACGGTATGGCACGGAAAGGTCGGCGCATCGGGCAAAACGAGGGAGGACGTCACCTTCGTGTGCGAGCGCGAGGGAAAGAGGATCTACATCCAGGTGATAGCGAACACAGCGACCTCGGGGGCAAGGCTCAGAAAGCGCGCCGCACTCCTCGCGATCCGGGACGCATGGCCCCGGTATCTCATTGACGCGGACGAAGGAGAGGACCTCAAGGACGGCGTCGGGCGTCTTTATATCAGGGACTTTCTCGCCTCGGGGATTCGCTAACCCAGGAAGACGAGGCCGGAAAATACGGTAAAACAGGGCGTTCAAGGGCTGTCATTTTTTCGCGTCATTGCCGACACTTATACCAGAGGGATAAAAAAGAACCCAAGATGACGAACCAGCGATGGCCCATTTCGATTATCGCGCTCTGCTTCCTCTGTCTCGCCTCATATATCGCAGTCAATGACTTCGCCTACCGGAAGGAAACGGAGTACCGCGATATACAGACAAAGACTTATCGGACGTATTCCCTCTGGCATCGATACATCGGCACGCTCAAAGGCCTCACCCTTACGACGAACGCATTCCGCGACACACTCGATACTGCGGTCACCCTCCAGAATCAAACGATGGAGCTCGCCGAAGGGCTCAGAAGTGATGCCGATCGGATGGATCCCGAGATCAGGACGCAGGTACAATCGTTCATTGGAAGTATCGATGCGAGTGTCAAGCTCGGTCAGGAGATTATCGACAACGGGTATCTTTTCCTCGCGCAACCGGATCTCCCGAGCACGTACAGCGAGGGAAGGCTCGGGCTTTCGACCCTCTCGGGCAAGGACGTCACATCCTTGATGGGAAAGCTCTCGGCGTACCAATATTACCAGCTCATCAGAAGGCTTAAGGGGCTCAATACCCTTTTCGACCAGCTACACTCCGAGCGTATGGACCGCATCATCCTTGCTATCGATGCCCAGTCGGATCGCATGCGGCTATCCATATTCCGGATACGACTGTTCGTTCTCGGCGTTACTATCGCCGCGATCGCGAGCCTTGTCATCCTGCTTTTCAGGCTTAACCGATTCCTCGGAAGGATCGCGGCGAAGACGAGCGAAGAACTGGTCACGACAAAGAGCCACCTCAGCGAGGTTCAAGGCTTTCTCCACAACGCCCAATTCCAGCAATCTCTTTTCGAGATGGTCGCCGGGATCTCGCACGAGCTCAACACCCCGCTTGGGAACTGCGTGAGCGCCGCAAGCTACCTCGAGTCGCACGCCGAAACCCTTCGCGATGGGGTCGCGCACGGCTCGCTCTCGCGAGACAATTTCGAGCGGGGAATCGTCGAGAGCCTTGAAGGATTCAGGCTCATCAGGGGAAACCTCGACCGCATGAAACTGCAGATCGACACCTTCAAGCGCCTTTCGAGCGTTAATCACGATTCAGGCGGAGCCGTGATAGCCCTTTCAAAGTTTATCGATGAGGAACTTCCTGCTCTCGCGCACGGGTGCGCGCCAGACCTCGAGTTCCGCGCCCGTTGGGACCAGAACGGCAATCCGCCGATCCGGTATGCGGACCTCGCCCTCATCTTCGCGCAGCTTTTTGAAAACGTGCGCGAACACGCGCAAGCGCGAACCGTTACCGCGTCATTCCGCGTCCATGAAGGAAGTCTCGACGTCATCTTCGAGGACGACGGTATTGGCATGCCGGACGAACTTCTCGCGAAGGCGGCAGAGCCCTTCTTCACGACGGCGCGGGGGAAAGGACACATGGGGCTCGGGATTTCCATCGTCGCGTCGCTCATCGCGAATAAGCTCCAAGGCTCAATCAGATTTTCTCACGGTAACCCCGGCCTCAGGATATCGATGAACATACCGCTCAAATCCCTCGCCTGATCGGCATCGACGATTCGTCATTTACTCCGATATTCAGTCCACGCCTTTTCCATGATCGCGGAGCCCTCCTCGGCCGTGATTTCGCCGATCATGATGCGTGCCGAGGTTTCGTTGAGAAGAATCCCGATATCCTTCGGAAAAAGCTGGTCGGGATAGAGGCAATACTGCTCGAGCGTCCCAAGATACTCCTTGACGGTATTGAGTTCCGAAACGGTCACCTTGACCTCCGGGACAGTGGGAACCGCCGGAAAGATATCGAAGTAACGTTGGACGTTACGCGCCCGATTGAAAAACTCGAGAAAATCAACCGCCTCGTCGGGCGCGTTCCTCCCAATCACGAATCCGTTCCCGCCTCCCATTGCATCAAGAACCCCGCCTTTGCCGCCAGAAACGGCCGGGAAGGGCGCAAAACGCATGAGCGGGACGAGCTCGCCCTTTTTTTCTGATACCTCTGCCTGGATAGCGAGGGCCCACTGCCCCATGAGCTGAACCGCGCACTGTCCGTCTCCCATTTGCCGCGACTGCACGTTAAAATCGTCGCCGATGCAGGTAGGAGGGAAAAAATCACGCTTATAGAGATCCTGCATCATCTTTGCCGCTTGTACGACAGCAGGATCGGTAAAGGATCGTTTCCCCGCGTGAATTTCCTGGTAGATTTCTGCGCCGCCGAGACGCATCGAAAGATACACCCAGTAATACATCACGGGCCACCGATCCGCGATCCCGAGCGCGATCGGGTTGATTCCGTCCTTTTTCAGGGATTCGCACATCGAGAGAAAAGAATCCCAGTCGGTCGGGAAGGTGTCATACCCCGCCTTGGCGAGCATGTCTCCGTTATACCAAAACCCGACGGCGCCAAGATCGTGCGGAAAGCCATAAACCTTCCCATCGTGGCTGAAAAGGTCAAGCGCTACGGGGCTTATCCTGCTTTCCCACCGGTCGCTTTTTACCCACCCGGTGATATCGCGGAGATATCCTGCCTTGGCCTGTTCTTCCAATCCACCGCCGCCCCAACTATGAAAGATGTCCGGTGGATCGTTCGCGGCGAGTTCAAGATCGAGCTTTTGCTTGAATTCTATGTTATCGATAACGACGATTTTAAACTCGACGTTCGGGTGATGCGCCTTAAAGTCATCGACAATCGCCGCGAACGCCTTTTGCGTTGGTTGATCCATGTTAAGATGCCACCACCTGATGGTGACCGGCTTCATCGCGTTTTCCTTTTTCACGGAGCAGCCCCCGAAGGCGAGTACGCACAAAAACAGCGACAGGGCGAGACTACGGATCTTCATGAACGCCTCCTCTTATATGCGAACGGTTATCCAGCAAGAGTTTTCATACTCATACCAAGCATAATCGTTCCGCGCGGGGAACGCCAGCGATGTCCATAAGCCCTTCGGCGCTTGACAAACGGGACGGTCTCGCCAAGACTTTTAGATATGGAAACCTTCCTCGTGCCGCTTATCGCACTTATTCCGATAACCATCACAGCCGCCCTCTACGCGCGGGAACGTTCGCGATCGCACAAGCTCAGGCAGATGCTCGTTACCTCCGAGCGCATGGCATCCTTGGGAAAGCTCGTCCCGAGCGTCACGCACGACGTGAATACGAGCCTCGGGGTTTGTATCTCTGCCGCAACCTTCCTCGCCGACGAAGCGAGGTCAGTCGAGGAGCAACTCGCCGACGGATCGCTCAAAAAGTCGGAGCTCGACCGCCACGTCTCCGTCGAGCGCGAATCCGCAGGTATACTTGCACTTAACCTGAAAAAGGCAGCCGACCTCGTCGCGGGTTTCAAGCGCATATCCGTCGATCAGGCAAACGAGTCTTTTCAGGACTTTGACGTCCGGGAATACCTTGACCAAATCGTACTCAGCTTAGGTCCCCGGCTCAGGAAAACGCCGCATCGAATTGAAATAGCCTGCGAGAAAGGCATCAGGATGATGAGCAATCCCGGGGCGATTTCTCAGATACTCACGAACCTCATCGACAACTCGCTTACGCACGCCTTCAGCGAAAAGGAAGCCGGAACCATGCGAATACTCGCGGAGCCCGACAAGGACAATCTCATACTCACCTATAGCGACGACGGGTGCGGGATGAGCGAAGACGTTCGCGCACGAGCGTTCACGCCTTTTTTTACGACGAAACAAAATAATGGGGGAACAGGGCTCGGATTGAGCATCTCGCGCGACCTCGTGAAGGACGTACTCGGAGGCAGCATCGAATTCGAAAGCATCCAGGGAAAGGGGACGATATTCACGCTCAGCCTTCCGCTTAACGCAGAAACATTCGTGAATCAGGCAGGTAAGGATAACGGGGAGCGCGAACGATGACCGACAAAGAAAAAAACATCGATGACAGAATCGTTTTCTCGGAAGAAATCGCGCCCAAGGCGGCGATTCCGTCGGAAAAATGGAAGATTCTCGTCGTCGATGACGACCAGTCAGTTCACGCAGTAACGCGGATGGTTCTCGGCAATTTTTCCTTCGCCGGAAAGGGACTCGATATCCTGAGCGCGTATGACGACGAAGGCGCATACGAGGCAATCAGGAACAACGCCGACATTGCGCTCGTCCTCCTCGACGTGGTCATGACCGAGGAAGACTCAGGGCTCAGAATCGTCAAGTTCATCAGGGAAGAAATGCAAAACAGAATGACACGAATCGTGCTCAGGACCGGACAGCCCGGTCACGCGCCCGAAAAAAAAGTCATCGTCGACTACGACATAAACGACTACAAGCTCAAAACAGAGCTTACGGCCGACAAGCTTTTCGTAACGATGGTTTCCTCGCTTCGCGCGTACGACGATCTTGTAACCCTCGAATGCAACAGAAAGGGACTCGAGCGAATCATCGATTCGTCGGCGACGCTCTTTAAGCCGCAATCATTCAACGAATTCATCACAGGCGTACTCATACAGATAACGGCGCTTCTGCATCTCGGAAAGAACGCGCTTTACTGCAGAACCTCCGGTCTTTCGGCGCGAAAAACGGACAACCGCTTCATCATCGAGGCGGGAATCGGCGACTACTCGGGTTTCGCCTCAAGGCCCGTCGACGAGGTGCTTCCAGCAAAGCCGCTCTCGGTGATCGAGACGGCGCTCCGCGAGAAAAAGAGCGTGTACCTCGAACAAAGCTTCGTAGCCTATTTCATGAGCGCGAACGGAGCCGAGAACATAATCTACATGGAAAGCTGCGACAAATTCGACGACTGGGACAAAAACCTCATCGGCATCTTCTGCACGAACACATCGGTGGCGCTCGACAACATCTACCTCAACGAGGAAATCGAGAACACGCAAAAGGAAATCATCTATACGCTCGGCGAAATCGCCGAGGCGCGATCGAGGGAGATGGGCCACCACGTCAAGCGAGTCGCCGAATATTCAAGACTGCTCGCGACCAAGCTCGGCCTGTCCCATGGCGAAACAGAGCTCGTCTATATGGCATCTCCCATGCACGATGTCGGAAAGCTCGCCGTGCCCGACGCGATTCTCAACAAACCGGGAACGCTCACGGAAGTTGAGTACGAAACGATCAAGACGCACGCAAAGGCGGGATATGACATGCTCAAGAACTCGAATAGAGAGATCATGTCCGTTGCCGCGATTATCGCGCTCGAGCATCAGGAGCGGTTCGACGGCTCGGGATATCCTTTCGGTAAAAAAGGCACGGAGATCAGCGTTTATGGGAGGATCGTCGCGATCGCAGACGTGTTCGACGCGCTCGGATGCGACAGGGTGTATAAAAAGGCGTGGCCGCTCGGGCAAATCATCGATTACTTCAAATCGGAGCGCGGACGGCAATTCGACCCGGAACTCACCGATCTTTTCATCGCATCGATCGACGAGATCGTCGAGATCAGAAACCGCCTGCCTGACTAAAAGACCGAGTTAGTCTTCCTTTCGATAGGACAGGGCCTGGAAAAGCGCGATGATCTTGCCGTTCTGATCTTCAACGATGACCTCGTAGGTTCCGAGTTTCCGGCTCAAGGACACTTCCCGCGCCCGCGCGTACAGCGTCCCCGACCTCGCGGCCGAGCAGTACGTGATCGTGGCGTTCGCGCCGACAGCCTTCCCGCGACTATTCGCCGCAAGAGCGAAGGCGACATCCGCGAGCGCGAAGCTCACGCCGCCTTGCACCGTGTCATTCCCGTTAAGGTGTCGATCGTCAATAACCATCGAGACCACAGCGGCCCCCTCGCCCATCGAAACTACTTTCATCCCGTAATGATCGGCGACTCGGTCGTTACCAATACTGGATAAAATCTTTTCGTCCAGCATCAGAGATCCTTCTCGAGTACGGCTGCCCCACGCTCCATGGCCGTAAGCCCGGTGCGCACGAGTTCCTTGATGCCGAAGGGCTCAAGAAGCCTGATGAGGCTCGCGATCTTGTCCTCTCCCCCGGTCGCCTCAATGATGAGCGAGTCGACCGCGACGTCGACGATGCGCGCGCGAAAGATGTTCGCGGTCTCGATGACGCCCACGCGCGCGGTCCCGGCCGCGCTCACCTTGATGAGGGCGAGCTCGCGCACGACGGTCGCCGAGGTGTCGCATTGCCGTATCGAAACGACCTCGACGAGCTTCGCGAGCTGTTTCTCGATCTGCTCGAGAATATACTCGTCGCCTCGCACGACGATTGTCATGCGCGAAAGCTCGGAGCTCTCGGTCACTCCGACCGTAAGGCTGTCAATGTTATACCCCCGGCGGCTGAAAAGCCCCGAGACCCGACTCAGTACGCCCGAATGGTTCTCGACCAGGACTGAAATGACGTATCGTTTCATCACAACTCCTTCGAATTGTAGAGCCCGAGGATTCGCACTCCCTGTATTACACCATTATCCTGACCGATTTTTTCCATTTCCGCAAGGGCGGCCCGGATATGCTCGCCGGCGACGACACTCGAGCCGACACCCTCGGGAAGTGCGACGTTCGCGTAGAAGCGATAGCGCCAGGGCTCGCCCTGGATGGGCCGGGACTCGAGCTTGGTAAGGTTAAGCCCGTTCTTCATGAAGAGGCCGAGCGCGTGATACAAGGAGCCAGGCTCGTTCGCCGTGGTAAAGATCACGGTTGCGTGGTTCGGCGAGTCGCAGACGACGGAGCCCGCGCGCGCGATTATGACGAAGCGCGTATAATTCCGCGGGTTAGTCTCGATTCCGGACTTGAGCGAGTCAAGATGGTAGATCGCGGCGTTCACCTCGCCCGCGATCGCGGCCTTGGTCTTGTCGCCGGATGCCGCGACAAGCTCCGCGGCGCCAGAGGTCGACTCGGTTTCGATATGCTTCCAGTGCGGGTACTTCGCGAGGAACTCCTCGCATTGCGCGAGGCCCTGCGGGTGCGAGTATACCGACGATATGGTCTCGAGCGTCGCGCCCTTGCATGCAAGCAGCGAATGCTCAATGCGAAGCGTCACTGAGCCGACGATCTCGATATCCTCGTACCGCGCGAGGTTGTCGTAGTTCTCGTACACCGAACCGGCGAGGCTGTTCTCGATCGGGAGCATGCCGAACGAGGCTCGGCCGTCGAGCACGGCGTTGATGACCTCGCGGAAGTTCGCCGTCGCGAGGGCGGTCGCCTCGTCGTCGTAGTAACGGCGAATCGCCTGCTCGGCGTACGCGCCGCGACCGCCTGAATAGGCGCAGACGACGGGGCCAGTGGCGCTACCGGCGTGGGCGACGGTCGCAAGGGGGCTCGCGCCACTCCCTGCGGGGATGGCACGGCGCGATACCGCGCGCCCGACGACGGGAGCGAGAACCTCAATGTCGCGCATCATCTTTTCGAACTGATCGGGATATAGCGACTGCGCGCCGTCGGACATCGCGTAATCGGGATTCGGGTGGACCTCGACGATAAGGCCATCGGCGCCTGCCGCTATAGCGGCGAGAGCCATCGGGGGAACCTTGTCGCGAATGCCGACCGCATGGCTCGGGTCAACGATGATCGGAAGGTGCGTGAGCGAGCGAAGAATCGGGATCGCCGAGAGGTCGAGAGTATTTCGGGTCGCCTTCTCGTAGGTTCGGATGCCACGCTCACATAGAATAACGTCTTCGGTCCCGCTCGCGAGAAGGTATTCTGCGGCCATAAGCCATTCCTCGATGGTCGCGGACAGGCCTCGCTTGAGGATGACGGGTTTCCCGAGCGCGCCGACTTTTTTCAGGAGCTCGAAGTTCTGCATGTTGCGCGCACCGATCTGGTACACGTCAACGTAATCGATCATTGCCGGGATGTGATCGGCGGAGACGATCTCGGTAACGACGGGAAGTCCATACGCGTCACCCGCCTGGCGGAGGATCTTCACGCCCTCCTCGCCCATGCCCTGGAAGGCGTACGGGCTCGTGCGGGGCTTGTAAGCACCGCCCCGAAGCATCACCGCGCCCGACTCCGCGACGCGGGCGGCCGATTCCATTATCTGCTCAAGGCTCTCGACCGCGCAGGGGCCGGCAATCACCGAAACACGGTTGCCGCCGATCTTGACGCCGCGCACGTTCACGATCGAGTTATCTCGCTTGAACTCGCGCGATGCCATCTTGTAGGGCTTTGATATCGGGATGACCTGCTTGACGCCGGGAAGGATCTCGACCTCGCGGGGATCGATGCCGACCTTTCCGACCGCGCCGAATATCGTCTCCTCGTCGCCCGCGATCTCGTTCACGCGGAGGGAGTTCTTCTCGAGGAAGGTTCTAATGCGCAGTTTGTCGTCGTCGCGGATATTCTTCTCAAGTACGATTACCATGTTGTTGTCCTCATTATGTCTGCGAATATACCGGAAGCCGTTACGTCGGCCCCGGCGCCGTACCCGCGAATAACGAGCGGGATCGGCGAATAGTATTTGGTGATGAACACGAAGGCGTTCTCGCAACCGCGAATCGCGGCGAGCGGATCGCTTGCGGGAACCTCGACAAGCCCAGCGCGCGCAGTCCCCTTAACTCCGTCGATTTCGGCCGCGAAGCGGAGAACCTTGCCCTCTTTCTTGAGCGTCGCGACCCGTTCGGCGAACCAGGCATCGATCGACGGAAGCCGCGCGAGAAAATCGCGGACGGTACCGGTCTGATCGAACCCTGCGGGAAATAGCGGGTCGATCGTTATATCCGAAAGCTCGATCTCGCACCCCGCCTCGCGCGCAATGATGAGCGCCTTCCGCGCGACGTCGAGGCCGGAAAGGTCCTCGCGCGGATCGGGCTCGGTGAAGCCCTTCTCCTTCGCCTCGAGAACGGCTGCGGAAAAACTCGCGCCATCGTCGAGCCGGCCGAAGATATAGGAAAGGGAGCCAGAAAGGACACCCGAAAACGCGATGAGCGAATCGCCCGACTTGAGCATGTTGCGGAACGTATCGATAACGGGAAGTCCTGCGCCAACGGTAGTCTCATAGAGAAACCGCTTGCGGTTCGCGATCGCCACCTCGCGGAGGTCGCGATAGAACGAAAGCGAAAGTGAGTTTGCCTGCTTGTTCGGCGTCACGACATGCATGCCGGCGCGGAAGATATCCGCATAGCGCGAAGGAAGCGCTCCCGTCGCCGTGCAGTCGACGAATACCGGGTTAAGCGGCTTCTCGGACTTCACGAACGAGATGACGGTATCAACCGACGAAATCTCGGTCGCGTCGTCGAGCCGCTCCTTCCATTTCGATAGCTTGATTCCGGACTTGGCGATGACCATCTTCCTCGAGTTGGCGATGCCCCATACCTGAAGGTCGATGAGGGATTTTTTCAGCTCCTCCTGCTGCAGCCTGATCTGCTCCAGAAGCTTGCCGCCAATCGTCCCGATGCCGAAGAGGAAAATCTCGATCGTTTGCATCGAGTTAAAGAAGAACCGGTGCGCGATCCTGACGGCCTTGTCGCCGTCGGCTTCCGAAACGACCGTGCTGATCGACCGCTCGGAGGATCCTTGCGCGATCGCGTGGATGTTGATGCCGCCAAAGGCGAGCGCGGAGAAGAATGTTCCCGCGACGCCCTTGCGTTGCTTCATCCCGTCACCGACGATCGAGACGATCGCCATCTTCGGGATTATGGAAATCGCGTCGATGAGGTTCTCGCGCAACTCGAGCGCGAATTCCTCCTGGAGCGCCTTCTTGACGGCGTGCGCCTCCTTGCCCTTGACGCAAAAACTGATCGTATACTCCGAGCTTGATTGCGTGATGAGGAGCACGGAAACGCCCGAGCGGCTGACGGCGTTAAAGACGCGCGCGGCCGTCCCGCGCTTTCCCTTGAGCCCCGCGCCCGCAACGCTCACGAGGGCGGTATCCTTCAGGGAAGTGATTCCGCGAACCGGGCCCGAGGCCAGGTCGACGGGAATCGAGTCTGCGGCGGCGATGCGCGTCCCGCGGGCGGCGCGGTTAAAGCTGTTGAGGCTCCAGGTCTCGATGCGGCGCGCGGCGATCGGGGTGATCGTCTTCGGGTGAAGGACCTTGGAACCGAAGAACGAAAGCTCCATCGCCTCCTCGTAACTGATATCGTTGACGAGTACCGCGTCGGCGACGATGCGCGGGTCCGCGGAGTAGATACCGTCGACGTCGGACCATATCTCGAGCTTATCGGCCTTCAAACCCATCGCCATGATCGCGGCGGAAAAGTCCGAGCCGTTCCGCCCGAGAAGCGAAGGCTTTCCCGAAACGTCCGAGCTGATAAAGCCGGGCGCGAGAAGGATGCGAGGGCCCTTGTCCCGCCACAGGGCGAAGTTCTCCTCGGTTCGCTCGTATATCGGCTCGCCCTCGCTGAGCCGTCCCTCGGTGACGATATATTTGCGGCTATCGAGCGCGCTCACGTCCTCTCCCCGGGCGCGAAGCAACTCGGCCATAATCGGCACGCACAGTTGCTCTCCCAGGCCCATGATGCGGCACTCGATCGACTCGGGACATTCGCCGAAGGCGGCTACCGCCTCAAGGAGACGCTCATACTCGGCATAGAGGGCGTCAAGGGTTTCGTTGACCGTAGCCCGGCGAAAACCGGAAACGGCCCTTTCAAGCTCGTCGACGATTTCAGCGTGCGTTTTCTTTATCGATGAAACGATTTCACCGGTCGACGCATACCCTCCGGCGGAAACCGGAGCGGCCTGAACCGCATGAGCAGTCGTGTTAGTGGTGGTGGTAGTTGTTGTGGTGGATGCGCTAAAAAAGCCGGTCGCAGACGTATAGTACTGCATGGCAAAATTGATACTGTCCTGAAGGCGATTCGAAACGCCCCCGACAGCCGAGACGATAACGCCAAGCCGGTCAATCTTCGACCGCTCCTGGATGATATCGACCGCGTTCAGCATCCTTTCGGCGCTTCCCATGGAAGTGCCACCAAACTTCATAACGAGCATACACACCCCTTGTGAAACCATTGCCCGAACCATACGAGACGGGCAAGCATAACCATATCGAATATCCGCGTTCTTATCTAGAGGTACATTGTATATTTATGCATTTTTTCTGTATTTTTAATGAATATTGCCCTTCCTTGACAGAACCGGTTTCCATCGGATAGCCTTTAAATCATGAAAGCGAACGGTTATACATGAAAAGGAAAAACGCCTTTAAGGAAAACTCGGAAGCAGGATACTTCCTTCCCGCCGACCGCAGGATCGGCTCGTGCATGACCCACCGGAGCGATATCGTCTGGGTCAACGCAACGATGAGGAAAGACGAGATACTCGCCCTCGTAACCGCAAATCCGGGTATCGGATACCTTCCCGTCTGCTCCGGCCAGGTCGACTCGGTTATCGGAGTCCTTCCCGTTCGCGACTTTCTGCTTTCGCTTTTCGAGCCCACGTGGCCCGGACTCCGGAAGCTCGCGAAGAAACCGGTCTTTATGCCCGAAACGGTAACCGCCGCGCGCGCCCTCGAGCTCATAGCCGAAAACGGCTGCAGCCTTGCCTTCGTGATCGACGAATACGGCGGCGTCGACGGGATCGTTACGCGAAACGCCCTCGTCGGCGAAATTCTCGCCGAGTTTTCAGTCGCGGAATCCGCGGAAGAAAACGACATCTTCAGGCGCGAGGACGGAAGCTATCTGGTCGGGGGGCAGGTCAGGATGGACGAGGTACGAAAGCTTTTTTCGCTGCCGGCCGCCGAAAACGAAAACACGGAATTCTACACCCTCGCGGGTTACCTTCTTTCGATAAATGGCAGTATCCCGAAAACGGGTGACCGGATCGTGGCAGGCGGATACGCCTGCGAAATAGTGGACATGGACGGACACCGCATCGACAAGGTACTCGTTACGGAAATCGCGCGTTAGCGGCCCAACCGAAACGACCGCTCAATCCCGCCCGGGCGACCGGTCGTTCCGCGAGCGGTTCGACGCAATCTGCAGAACGCGGCTCGCAAGGCGCGCGATCGACGAAGCGAGCGCGATCCCTACGGCGATCGCGGCGGCGGCCGTGAGCGTACGAAAGCCGGTAACGGCCGCGAGATCCATCTTTCCCCACACCGAATACAGCATCGTCTCGTACATGCCACCGCCGGGAACGAACGGGATGATTCCCGGTACGATGTAAACCGTCGCGGGCTTTTTCAAAAGGAACGCGAAGCATTCGGCGAGAAGGCCAACGGCGAGCGCGCCGACGATATAGCCCGCAGCTAACCCCGCAGAAGCCGAGGCGACCGCGAGGTACACAAGCCATCCGACCGCCCCCGTCAGCGATGTCCAGAAGATATCATATCGACTAATGTTGAAAAAATAAGCGAATGACGCCGTCGCGAAGAACGCGAGAATGAACGCGGGAACGGGCGACCTGAGGAGCCGCAGGGCCGACACGTAGCCCGATTCAGCGGGAAAGAGCATAAGGCCAAGCGCCGCGCCAAGGGACAAGGCGGCGGCGACGACGAAGGCCTCGAGGAGCCGGGCGGAGCCCGCGACGAGATCGCCCGAGATAGTGTCACGAATCGCGTTGACGATCGCGAGCCCTGGCACGAGCGACATGAGAACGGAGATGCTGATATTGCCCGACGAGGGCGCGAGGTCCGATAAAACGGCCGCGCACGACAGAAGCGTAATGATAAAGCCGCCGAACACCGACGAGATGAAGGCAGAAAGCCCGAGGGGGGTGACGAGATAGAGAGCAAGACGCATAAGAGCGCCGACTGCGAACGCGATAATAGCCTCGCGAAAGCTCCCCATAAACATGAGGGAAAAGCAAAAACTCGCGGCTGCCGTCGCGAGCACGACAGCGGCCGGATGGTGGAGGCGCGACCGCCTGATCCGGGACAAAACCGATGAAACGAGACCGAGGTCGCGCGACAGCTTTCCGCACGCAAGGCGGCGGGCAAGGTCGCTCACCCGGGATATTTTCCCGAGGTTGATCGAGCGGTCGCTGATGCGCTCGATCCGGGTATGGCTTTCGCCCGACTGATCGATGCACGTAAGCATCACGACCGTCGGCGTCACGAAGGCCGACGCCGAACGGGCCCCGAGCGAAGCCGCCACGGAGGTCATGGTCTCCTCGGTACGATAGGTTTCACCGCCGTTCTGCAGGACTATCGTTCCCGACTCAAGGGCAATATCGATTATGCGGCCGACCGCCGGACTCTCTTTCCGTTCCATATAGTAAGTAGTACTCAGGATATCGGGCGAGGTCAAGCCAGAGCGTAAGCATAGGTCGGACCTGAATGAAATCTTGCAGAACTGGCGGTTTTCCGGTACAATCAGCCAAAATCCAGCGGCACTGCGCGCGAAATCCCTAAGGAAAACACGATGGCCAAGATTGCAATGAAGAACGCGATCGCCGAACTCGACGGCGACGAGATGACCCGGGTGCTCTGGGGCGTAATCAAGGAAAAGCTGATTCACCCCTTTATCGACCTCAAGGTCGAGTATTACGATCTCGGGCTGAAAGCCCGCGACGACTCGGACGACCGCATCACCCACGAATCGGCGCAGGCGATCAAGCGGCTCGGCGTCGGCGTCAAATGCGCGACCATCACCTCGAACGCCGCGCGCGTCAAGGAATACGACCTGAAGCAGCTCACCCCGAGCCCGAACGGCATCATTCGCGCCGAGCTCGACGGAACCGTCTTCCGAAAGCCCATCATCGTCAAGAACATCAAGGCTACCGTTTCCTGCTGGGAAAAGCCGCTCGTCCTCGGCCGCCATGCCTACGGCGACGTCTACAAGAACTGCGAGATCGCGGTTCCCGGCCCCGGCAAGGCCGAGCTCGTCTTCACCGGCGCTGACGGAAAGGAAATTCGCAAAACCATCATGGAGATGAAGGGTCCCGGCGTGCTCCAGGGCATCCACAACCTCGACGCGTCGATCGAGAGCTTCGCGCGAGCCTGCTTCTTCTACGGGCTTTCGGAGGGAATCGACGTATGGTTCGCCACCAAGGACACCATCTCGAAAACCTACGACGGTCGCTTCAAGGAAATCTTCCAGAGCGTCTTCGACGCCGAATATAAGGAAAAATTCGATGCCGCCGGTATCGAGTATTTCTACACCCTCATCGACGACGTCGTCGCGCGCGTCATGCAGTCGAAGGGCGGATTCCTCTGGGCATGCAAGAATTACGACGGAGACGTCATGAGCGACATGGTCGCCTCCGCATCCGGAAGCCTCGCGATGATGACGAGCGTGCTCGTCTCGCCCGACGGCGTCTTCGAATACGAGGCCGCGCACGGAACCGTGCAGCGCCACTACTACAAATACCTTAAGGGGGAGAAGACCTCGACCAATCCCGTCGCGCTCATCTTCGCGTGGACCGGTGCGCTCGCCAAGCGCGCGGAACTCGACGGAACGCCCGAGCTCGCCGACTTTGCGTCAAGGCTCGAGAAGGCCACGCTCGGCTGCATCGAGGACGGCATCATGACCGGCGATCTCGCGAAGCTCGCGAACCCGCCGGCCAAGGAAGTGCTCGATAGCTGGCAGTTCATCGACCGCATCGCGAGCCGTCTCTAAAAAAACCGGCTTAAGTCTGCCTTCTTTCGGCCGGGTCACACCGGCCGAACGCGTTTTAAACGCAAAGGGAGTTGTTATGATATCGATTGAACGCGCAAAGCCTGAAGACAAGGAAAGCCTCTATGCACTCTTCGCGCATTGGGACATGGATTACGTTTTCGAGTACGAAGCCTTCTGCGAATCCTTCGACCGGGTTCTTGCCAACGCCGAAAACCGCGTCGTGATCGCGCGCTGCGAAGGAAGGCCGGTCGGTTACGCGCAATTCTTTCCCTGCGATGAGCTCGGGTTTTGCCGCTTCTACGAGATTGCCGAGCTCCTCGTCGCCGGGGACGCGCGCTCGCGCGGCATAGGACAGGCGATTCTCGACCACATCGAGGCGGTCGCCCGCGAAAACGGAGTCGCAGAAATCAAGTTGAGTTCTCAGACGTACAGAAACCGCGCGCATGCGTTCTACGAGCGCGCGGGCTATAGCAACTTCAAAACCTCGAAGTTTTACTCCAAGACGCTGTAATCGGGACCCTCGTCCGTCGGGAACAACCGTATTCGGCACCTCTCCATGTAGGCGTTTTCGCAGAAGTACTCGATATCCATCGCGTCGGGGCCGAGAAGATCGTCGGGCTGATACGAAAGCTCGAGTTCGGTTTCCTCCCCTTCCGCGAGCGCGCGCGTCCAGGCGCCGTTCAGCGTCACGATATCCTTCACCGCCTCGGCAAGGTGGGCCTTTCCCTTTTCCCGATACTTGAGCGCCAAGAACGCGAGTTGAAGCCGCTCGGCCTCGCGATGCGAAAGATCCCGCGAACAGCCCGGTTTGCAGGTTTCCGGAACACCGTATTTCTTCCGCATAGCGGGATCGGCGAGAAAGAGCGCGAAATCCTGAAGGAACTGCGAGCCTTTCAGTTTGAGGGGCGCGAGCGCCGAAAGGAACCAGGTCACCGCCCGTCCCTGCGTGTAGAAAACGTCGGCCGCGTGGGCGATATTCGCCGCGCGTTCAAGGTCCTGCGCAGGGAATTTCGGCGTCGACATGACGTGATACGGCGGCTCGGGCCGGTATTCGATCTTCAGTTCCTGCGCGCGGTCGGCGAGCGCCGTTCCCGGCAGCACGGCGAGGCGGAATATCTCGAGGTTATTCGGATAGAGGCCGATCGCGTAATCGACGCTCGAGCGGAAAGCAGAAAGCGTATCGCCGGGAAGCCCGTACATCAGATCAAGTCCGAAGGTCACGCCCGCGTCGTTGAGGAGCGCAATCTTTTTCGTGAACTGAGCGATGTCGACCGGGCGGTTTACGAGCTTGAGCGCCTCGACGTTCGAGCTCTGGAGACCAATTTGAAGGGAACAGGCGATCCGCGAAAAGGACGCGGCCATCTCCCGGTCCAGAAGCTCCGCGCGAACCTCGAAATTAAAGTGTATCTCAGGCGCCTTTTTCTCGATCAGGCGAAGCAACGCGAGCGCGCGATCGCGCGAGGCGTTATAGGTTGGATCGAGTACGAAAACCCGCTCAGTGCCCGTCGAGACGAAGCGGTCAAGTTCCTTTTCAAGCCGATCGGCCGGAAAGGACCGGACTTTCTTGCTTCCCTTCGATTCGTAGCAATACGCGCAATTGTACGGGCAGCCGCGGGCGAGTTCCCACAAGGCGCCCTTAAACTCGCGCACGGCCTCGGTATCGTCCAGGCTTCCGGCGAGCCAGGGCGAGACGAGCGCGGCGCAATCCTCGTCTGGAACCCGCGTTCCCGCTGCGACCTCGGCTGGAACGGGCGCACCGGCGAGAATCGCTCGAACGAGCGCACGGGAGGCGGATTCACCCTCGCCACGGACAAGATAATCGAAGGGTGTAGCATCGCGGGCGCAAGCCATATTCTCGTTGGCCGTAATCTCGGGACCGCCTGCGAAAATGACGATATTCGGCACCAGTTTCCGCAATTCGATCGCCGCCGCCTCAAAGATCGCGCGATTCCATACGTAGACGGAAAAACCTGCTATCGGAACGCCCAGTGCCGCACCCTCCGAAACCTGATACAGCGACGCAAGATCCCGCGCTATCGCCATGCCGGCTTCACGCGCTGATAAACAGGACAGCTTCGGATTTTCGAGGGAAAAATCGACAAGTCGCACGGAAACCCGATCCGCGATCGCGCGATCAGAACGGAGGGCGGAAGCGATGCAGGCGGCGCCAAGCGGCACGGCCTGATAGGAGGATTGAACCTGGATCGAAGCGATGGCAAGAACCGGTTTCGGTGAGGCATTCATGACAAAAGTTTACACCGGAACCGGTCGGTTGTGAAAGTGAGCCAGCACGCTCAGAGTAACGGGAGACTGGCCTTTGCGCAGCTTTCAACCATCGAGTCGGGCCACACGGAAACCTGAGTTTCGCCGATATGGGCCTTGCGAAGGAAGAACATGCAAAGGCGCGACTGACCGATACCGCCGCCGACGGTCTGCGTAAGCTCGCCTGAAAGTAACCGTTTGTGGAAGTAGAGCTCGGCGCGCTCGGGGCAACCGCGATACTGCAGTTGATCCCTCATGCTGTCGGGGCTGACGCGGATTCCCATGGACGAAAGCTCAAGCGCCTGGCCGAGCACAGAATTCCATACGAGAAGGTCCCCATTGAGGCCATGATTACCGTTTCCCGACTCGGTGATCCAGTCGTCGTAGTCGGGCGCGCGGCCGTCGTGAAGGTTGCCGTCGGGGAGCGCATACCCGATGCCGACGATAAAGACCGCACCGTATTTCCGGGCAACCTCGGTTTCGCGTTCCTTGGCCGTCATGTTGGGATACTCGCGATAGAGCTCCTCGGCATGGATGAACGTAATCTCCTCGGGCAATACCGGATTGATCGCCGGATGGTTATCGTAGATGAAAAACTCGGTTCGCTTGAGGCAGCGATAGATCTTCCGGACGACGTCCTTGAGAAAGTCGACCGTCCGGTTGCTCTCGTACATGGCCATTTCCCAATCCCACTGATCGACATAGAGCGAGTGGATATTGTCGAGCTCCTCGTCCGCGCGAATGGCGTTCATGTCGGTATAGATGCCGAAGCCGGGAGCGAGTCCAAGATCGGTTACCTTAAGCCGCTTCCATTTGGCGAGCGAGTGGACGATCTCGAGCACCTGTTCATTCATGTCCTTGACCGGAAAGTTGACGGGACGCTCGACGCCGTTAAGGTCATCGTTGATGCCCTTGCCGCGCGGAACAAAAAGCGGGGCCGTAACCCGGGTCAGATTAAGCTCGGTCGAAAGCGCGAGCTGAAAGAAATCCTTTATCCTGATTATCGCCTGTTCGGTTTCCTTTACGGAGAGCAGCGGCTTATAGCCCGCGGGAATGGTAAGCTGTGCCATAACGACCCCTTTGTCAGCATGAAATTAGTGAGTAGGATTATAAACCGAAAGGCAAATGGCAGTCCAGAGCCCGAAACGGGCACATATCCCTTGCCACTCGGACAAGGAGCCTTTACACTTGTGCTAATGTATACGCCGCAAACAGAACCAGTACCGACTATTGATATACCGGGCCCGATTCTCAACTACCCGGTAATATCGTTCTTTCGCTCAATCATCCAGCCCTATGCGCGCGCGCTCCGGTTCAGTGAACCGGTCATGCTCCATCCCGAGCGGATGGTGGAAGCGTACCGCGCGTTCAAGGAAAAGCGCATCAGGCTCATTATCGGTTTCCGCCATGCGTATGGGGACGACCCTCAAGCGATGGCCTACGCGATCCATCACGCGTTGCCCCGGGCGGCCAGGAGAATCGGGAAGCCGCTCAAATTCGTCACGCACGCGCATTTCGTATATGGCGTCGAGGTCCCGCTATGGTCGGGAAAGTTCGTCCGCTGGCTTCTCCCGAACGTCGGCGCGGTTCCGATCAATCACGTGCACATGGATTCCGAGGGGATGAACCGGATCAGGAAAACGATTTTGTCGGGTGAGTTTCCCCTTGCGCTCGCGCCCGAGGGGCACGTAACCTACGCAAGCGAAACCGTCGGCGAACTCGAGACGGGAACGGCGCGCTTCGGCTTCTGGTGCATCGAGGATCTCGCGAAGAAAAACAGGAACGAAACGGTCGTGTTTCTCCCCGTATCGATTCACTACCGATACGGAAAGAACGCCGAAAAAAAACTCGCATCGTTCCTCGACGAACTCGAATCGTCGTGCGGAATAAATACCTCGAACGGAAAGGGCGCGCCAAGCGGTAACCGCCGCAAGACGGGAAAGGCCGATCCCATGCCCGCCCTGCGCACGCGGCTTGCCGCGATCGGGAAGGCAATACTCGAGAATATGGGCGCGTACTACGGCGAGGTATCGGGGCATCCTGTCGTCGCGTCGAGGGAAGCGCTCCTCGACGAGGCGCTTTTGGCGGCTGAGCGCATCCTCGCGCTCAAAGCGGAAGGAAGCTCCAATGAGCGGATTTACCGCATCAGGGCAACGGCATGGGACCGGATATTCCGCGGTGACACCGGGTCAATGACGCCGCTCAGGAAAAACCTCGCCGGAAGGGAAACCGGCGAAGCCTGGTACGCGATGCGGCACCTCGAAACGGCCATGATGCTCGTCCACGTCGATTTCGCATCGGTTCCCGATGGCGCCGACGTCCATCAGTGCTTCGAGATCGCGAATAACCTTTACGACATGAACGAAAGACTGAAAGGGGGGACGCTCCGCGACCGGGCGAACGTCATCGACAAAAAAGCGGTCTTTATCCCGGGCGAGCCTATTGTCATCAACGACTTTTACCCCCTATATCGCGAGGACCGGAAGGCTGCGCTCACCGCGGCAACGAGCCGCATGCGTGAGGGATTCGAAACGTGCATCCAGGAGTATAAGGCGGAATACCGCAAGGCGTGAGCTTCATTTTAATGCCGCGAATTTTTTCCTCAGGAAGAGAACGAGTTCCTTCATCCGGGGATCGTGATGGTCGCCGAGCTCAAGGTCAGCGAAGGTATCGGGCCGTTCGGCCTCGAACCAATCACAGAGGCGTTTGGTCACCTCGAGTATCGGGTCCTTTGACTGCGCAATCCTGACCATTGAAAGCATCTCGCCGTCGTTGAACATCTTCCATTTTCCGGCCGATATGATGTGATAGGACGACCCGGAGCTTGAGCGCTCAATGCGAAAGTCGCCGTATCCCGAAGGCTTTTCCGGTCCCTTTTTCCGCGCCGATCCGGCTCGGCTTTTCGATGTCACATCGCTTTCGGAGAGATCGCGTGCCCTTTCCTCGAGCCGTTCGACCTCCATGTTGTAAAGATGCACGCGGGCCTGCTCGATGAGAAACGAAAGGCCTTCCTCGTCGATTTCGGGAATGAGCGAGACAAGCTCACTTGCAAGTTTTTTATGAAGGGCGCTCTCTTTCTTTTTAGCCATAGTTTTCTCCAACGGCATCACCCGATCGATCAGCCTCAGCCGATGACCAGATTTGTCTTTCCGATCGTTATGGTGTCGTTCGCGCCAAGCTTGAGGTACTTATCCTTCGGGATTTTTTCGCCATTGAGGAATGTTCCGTTTGTGCTATCGAGATCTTTGAGAAAATAATCATTTTTTATTTTCTGGATCAGCGCATGATGCCGACTCGCAAGCTTGTTGTCGATAACCACGTCGTTGTCGGTTTCCCGGCCGATCGTGATCGTGCTCACCATCGGGATCTTCCCGTTCTCGAACATCAAGTAAGACACTTGCTCTTTTTTCACGATCGAATCGAGCCGCTGTCCTATCTTGCTGGTATTGATAATCGTTTCGTCTTGCATGGGGACAGTATACCGCCATTTCCCCGTAATCTCAATGAGAAATAGCTTCTCTAGATATTTCCGACGTGCACGTTCGAAAGCCGCGACCGCGCTATCCGCGAAAGGACAAACAATTCTTCGGTCGAAATCGGATCCGGCTTTTGCATCTTCCAGTCAGGATGGTGACGATTAAGGTGCAGTGTGATCTCGGGCGAGATCGCTGCAAGCCAGGACGAGAGAGCCTCAATCTCATCGGTACCAGAATTGTAGCCGGGTATGATGAGCGTCGTGACCTCGACGTGGGTTTTAGCGGCGGCGATCCTGATGGCGTCGAGCACGGGATCGACGGTCCCACCGCAGATCTTCCGGTAAAAACCGTCGGTAAACGCCTTGAGATCGATGTTCATCGCGTCGACGTACGGAAGTATTTCCTCGAGCGGCGCGCGATTGACGTATCCGTTCGTCACGAGCACGTTCTTGAGGCCCTCGCGCCGCGCGAGGCGGGCGGTATCGTACATAAACTCGAATCCGCAAAAAGGCTCGTTATAGGTATACGCGATGCCGATGTTTCCCTCGGGAACGGTTTGGAGCGCGAGCGCGACCAGCTCCTCCGGGGTAAAGACGCGATCGCCCCGCCGCTCGCCCCCGTCGAGCCGGTCGCACACCGGAACTCCCTGCTGCGATATCTCGTGGTTTTGGCAGAAATGACAGCCAAGGTTACAGCCCCAGCTTCCCACGGAAAGGATGAACGATCCGGGGTGAAACTGGATGAGCGGCTTTTTCTCGATCGGGTCCAGCGCAAGCGAGGACACGTGCCCGTACGACACCGCGCGAAGCACGCCGTACCGGTTGGTCCTAACGCGGCATCGACCGGTGCCGCCCTCGCCCATGACGCATTCGTGCGGGCAAAGAAGGCAGCGAACCTTCGCCTCACTTAAATTCCCGGACATAGCGGAAAGCGTTTCCTGAAACATGGCCTCGTGCATCTCCGCCTTCGCTTCCCTCATCGGTACCTCGTCACCCGGAAACGCCTAATGTCGTATGCTTCGTCGCTCGCGATACCCGCCTTCCTGCAGGCGATCGCGAGCTGCGCGGCGACGGAATCAACGCCTTCAAGATCGGGAAGCAAAAGGCCTCGGCGAAACCCGCTCGTCACGATCACGCCGTATACCTTCGGGTCAAGCGCGTCGAGCGACTCGACCGGCTCGCTCGGCTCAAGGATATCGACGCTATACACAAGGTCGGCCAGTTCATCCATTCGCACGGGATCGAAACGGGGATCCTCCGAACACGCGCAAACCGCGTTCCGTATTATCTCCGCCGTAATGCTGTCCATGGTCGGCGCGATCGTCCCGATGCAGCCGCGAAGAGCCTTTCGCGAATGGAGCGATACGAAACAACCCGCGGTTCCCGAACCGAAAGCCTGCACCTCCTCGACTTCCGGGATTTTCCCGGTAGCCACGAAGGTCTCGACGGTATATCGCGCTATCTTAACAGGAACCGACTCGTCGGCCTGACATTCGCCCATGCGTTCTTCCGTCATGACTCAGCCCCCGCCCCGTTCAAGAACTCAGCGACGCAGTATCCGATGCCAAAGGGCGCCTCGTACGAAAAAAGATGGCTCTGAACGCCGCTACCCGCTGGTGCCTCGAACGACGCAAGCGCTCGCGCGCGATCCATGGCCGCGATCATCATGACGAGGGAATGGTAGCCGCATTCGCCGGCCTTATCACGGAGACCGTGGTCGATCGCGCGGATCGCGTCCATGTCGGACGCATCTATTGCCTTGCAAATTTTCCGGTCGAATTTCGCGCCCTCCTCCGTCTTTCCGTACGGGCTAGCCGCCGAGACGCGGTGCGACATATCACCACTCGCGACGACGCATACGCGTCTTCCCGCGGCGATCGCGGCCTCAGCGAGAAAGGCGCCGCATCGCGTAAGCGTTTCAAGCTCGAACGCCGATGACGAGAGGGCCACGAGGTTGAACGGCCCGCACGCCTCGCTGATAAAGCGCAAGGGGACCAGCACCCCATGATCGAGGCCTTCAGAAAGCCCATAGCGCTTTATTTGCGAGATATCGATCGATCCTGCGGGGATTCCCGCCTTTTGGAGAAGGTCCGTAAACGCGGTACGGTACGCCGTATCCTGCTTGAATTCCATGCGAAGGCTCTGTACCCCGAAGGTCTCGAAGGTGCCGGAAAGCGTTGGGCTATCGTGGATGAAAAGGAAATCACTGAAAAGCGGCGAGTGGGGCGAGATAACGACGATGGTATCAGGCGCGAGATCCGCGACGCAGGCGGCGGCGCGCTTACAGGCGTTCACCGTGGCGGAAGCGTCATTCTCCCGCCCCTTCCCGACCTCATGGAGAATGATCGGTGGATGAGGCATCAAAAAACCGGCGCAAATTCCTTTGGTTTTCAGGTTAGTTTCCATATCGAAAAGTATAAGGTACGAAGGCGCCAAATAACAGGAATTGCGTGAGGGGATTAGCAAAAACGGTCTTTTATGCTATTATCGTAGAGTATGGATTTTTTCACTCAAGGGCAGAAAATGTATAGCTATTACAAACTGCCCCTTGTCTATTCCGGGAAACCGATCGTTCCCGGACCGACAGACGGATATTACGGCCTCATTTGCGCGGAATACGGCACACTAGAGATCGAGGATGAAACCGGGACCCATCAATTTCCAGTACCTTCCATCGTCTTTTTGCGCCCCGGGCATACCATCCGGTCCATCAGAGTATCCACGTGCGAAGTTCACTGTTGCGTTTTTCGTCCCGAGGCGATCAATACGAGGCTTCTCGGCACTCCCCCCCGCGACATCAGCGAGATGCCCGAGTACTTCTTTTACGGCCCCTTCGCCAGAATCGCGGAACCGGGATATTACGTCCATGCGTTGAATGTCTCCCTGTATCGAACCATCGCGTATCTGGGGAAGAAGCTCGACGAAAACCTGAATACGGCGCAGACGGATTCCTGGCCCTGCCTGTCACGCTCGTATTTCCTCGAGCTCCTCATCCTTCTTGAGCGCAGCCTGCACGAAAAGTCCTTCAGCCCCGACAGCAAGGGTACGGACTCAAACCCGCTCAAGCCGATCCTCGAGTATATCCATACCCACTACAACGCGGATCTTTCGCTCGATTCGATCGCGTCGCGATTCGCGACGAACCGCACCACGCTCAACAAGCGCTTTAACGAAATCTGCGGGATGAGTACCATGGCCTACATCAATACCGTCAGGCTCGACGTGGCGTCAACACTCCTGAGAGACACCACGCTTTCCATCGCCGAGATTACCGAGCGAACGGGCTTCATGGACGAATCCTACTTTGCGCGCGTCTTTCGCAAGAAAATCGGCACCGCTCCCGGCACCTACCGAAAATCCTGCCCTAATCCCTATCACGGATAGTACCTCACTCCTCCGATTTGCAAAAAGTACTGACACTCATGCAAATTGTGCATTTTCCTGCCCGAAAAACCGCCATACACTCAGCGTATACCTCACGGGAAAGGAGTCTTTATGAAATGTCCAAAATTAGTAGTGGTTTGCATCGCCATCCTCGTCGTTCTTACCAGTTGCAATCAGTGGAAAAATACCGGAAGCACGTCGAAAGCCGATAAGGTTGCGTATACCGGTATGTTCATTGACGACACCCATGCATTGGCTGTCGGTTATTCCGGTTTGGTTCAGTATTCCAATGACGGTGGAAAGACCTGGAACAAGGGTGCGAACAATTCCATGTGCATGTTCGCCTGCGACATGATCGACGACACGAATTACTTCGCGACCGGTAACGGAAAAAACTTTATCATGTCGAATAACGCGGGAAAATCGTGGAATCATGGAAGCAACATCCTGAGCGGTCCCAAGGGAAAAAGCATTTCCTTTACCTCGAGAACCCATGGCTGGGCCGCGTCGAAAACCGTACTCTGCGAAACCGTTGACCGCGGACAGACCTGGTCCAAGATTGACCTTCCTGAGGGCGTTTCCATGATAGAAACGGTATCGGCAATCGCCGAAAAATGCGGGTACATCGTCTCGAGCAAAGGACAGCTGTATCGCACGCTCGACGCAGGCAAAACCTGGACGGAGCTTTCAACGCCTATTCCCATGAATAGCGATGCGTTCAAACCCGTATTCACGACCGATAACCAGAGTATCGCCATTCGCATGGACACCGATAAGGGAACGCTCGCCGCGATCTGCAAGGCGGGCAAGAGCTCGATTCTTCTTATCACAACGACCGAAGATGGCGGAAAGACCTGGTCAAAGGCTGAAAAGTACACGCTCAAAAACGCGCCGATGACCGTCATCATCAGCAAGACCGGCATCATCTCGGTCTTCGACAAAAACGCGGTCATCACGAAGTTCCAAACCAAGGCCTGAAAGGGCGCCGTGCGATTTTTCTGCTGACAAGAGCCTGAAAAAGACTTACAATACTTAATATGGCTCTTTCAGCAGACGTACTGGCACAATTTAACCGTCTGGAAAAATCCGGGGCTCTGGATGCACTGGGCGATCTTCGAAGGGAAAACAGGGAGCTTGAACGGATCATAACCGATGCCGCGCTCCTTGTTTCCTATACCGAAGTCAATTCCATGCTTGACTTCATGATCTCCAAACTCCTCGATCACTTTATACCGCAATTTCTCGGCTTTCTCGTCCTCCCCCCACGCAAAGACCACTTACGGCAGTTTTGTTACCGAAACCTCAAGGAAAGCCACGAGACCGTTCCGCAGATATACTACGGAATACTTCGGGAACGGTTCAACCGGAACCCGATGATCGCCTCCTTCGAGGAACTCGCCGAGGAACTCGGGCAGGACGTATTTGGCAAGGATTTCCGCGAACTGAGCCCCGACACGATTTTCCCGATGTTCGGCATTGGCGGCCTCTATGGAATCGTTATCCTCGGGAAGAAGATCGTCGGCAATGACTATACCGAGCTCGAGAAAAAATACGTTGACCGCATGATAAGGTTTCTCTCGGTCGGCATGCAAAATGGACTCCATTACGAAAGCTCGATCACCGACCCAAAGACCGGCCTCTTTACCCATGACTATTTTGTCCGCAGGATGGATGAGGCTATAGCCCGGGCGCGGCGTCGCGGCACGACCTCGGGCATGCTGATGCTCGACGTGGATCATTTCAAGCGCTTTAACGATACCTGGGGACACATCACGGGTGACGCGGTGCTCGTCGCGCTCGCGCAAGAGCTTGCACACACGATCCGGGCGGAGGATTGCGCCGCACGCTTCGGCGGGGAGGAATTTTCCGTACTGGTTGCCGACTGCACGAGCCAGTCTCTCTTCCAGGTAGCCGAGCGCATCCGCAAGGCGATCGCCGGTATCAAGCTCACCGCCGACGGGCAGGAACTCTCGATCACCGTCAGCATCGGCGGAAGGATGATCGAAAGCTCTCCCGCGTACAATTCGCTCATCCTCATTGGCGACGCCGACAAATCGCTGTATCGCTCGAAATCCTGCGGCAGGAACCGAACGACGATCTATAGCCAGGGACTCCTGGGCCGCGCGGGAACCATCCTCGGAAACACGACACCCTGATCGCGAAATAACGACGCAATGGAAACAGCATGAAAACCAATCGGATCACGATAACGAAGGAGAATGACCTTTACCAGGTTCTTCTCGCGCTCAAGCAAAACAGAAAAAAAAGGAACGAGCTCGACGAGGTATTCGTCGAGGGAATCGAATCGGTCAAGCAGGCCATCGCGTCCGACCGGGTCACGCTCCGCAAGATTCTCTTCGCCAATTACGAGCGTCTTTCCGACTGGGGAAAGGCCCTGGTAGACTCGGGAAAATTCGCCGACGCTATCGGGATGTCCGACGCGCTCTACGCGGGACTTTCCGACCGGGAAGAGCCGTCAGAGCTCATGATAACCCTCTCAGTACGCAAGTTCGAGCTTGATACCGTGGCAACGGGCAAGGACTCGGTGATCGTCGTCTTCGATCGCCCGAGCGACCACGGCAACCTCGGCTCGCTCATCCGCACGGCAAACGCCTTCGGTGTTGACCTCGTGATAACCCACGGCCATTGCGTCGACGCTTTCGATCCGAAGGTAATCCGCTCGAGCCTGGGAGCCGTATTCCACACGCCGGTCGTACACGTCGACTCCTTCCCCGAGCTTCGCTCCTGGCTCGAACGGCAAAAGCGCGAATCAGGGCTCGTGCTCGCCGGGACGGATTCAACGGGCGCGGTCCCGCTTGGCGAGGCAGGGCTCAAACCGCCGGTCGCGATCGTGCTCGGCAACGAAGCCAAAGGAATGAGCGTCAACCTCAAGGGAATAACCGACCGGATCGTGAGCATTCCCATGCGCGGAAAGGTAAACTCGCTCAACGTTGCGTGCGCGGGTTCTATCCTGCTCTGGAACGTCTGCGCCTCGGCGGGGCGCCGATGAATCTCGTCATCACGGGCTCCGGAGGCGCCACGAGAATACCAAACGCCACCTGCCCCTGCCCCGTCTGCGCGGAGGCGCGCGTCCGGGGAATCCCGTACAAGCGGCTCGGCCAATCGCTATATTGCCGCGACCTCTTCGCCCTCTTCGACGCGAGCGAGGACATCAACGAGGCGATCAACGCGCGCGGGATAAACAGGGTCGATTCGATCTTCTTCACTCATTGGCATCCCGACCACACGGCGGGGCTCCGCGTCATCGAGGCGCTTCACTACGCAGCGCCCGAAAGAAAAGTCGACGTGTATCTTCCCCCTGGCGGGCTTGATTTCGCCATCAACGGAAACTCGTTACTTGCATGGTTTGCGATCCAGGGATACTGTGCCCTTCACGACTTCGCGGCGCCCATCGGGATAAACGGCATCACCGTGACGCCCGTGACGCTCGAAAACGGTTTCGTGAACGCCTTTGCGCTCGACTCAAGCGGCAAGCGGATTGTCCACGCGCCCTGCCATTCCCGGTATCTACCGGACGATCCTGCCCTTCGGGACGCGGACATCCTTATCGCGGGAATGGGAAAGCCCGGCGGTGCCGAGAAAGGGCGCACGTCGTTCGACGATACTCTCCGCATAATGCAAACGCTCAACCCACGGCGAACGATCCTGACGCATATCGAGGAAAAATGGCATATGGGACACGATGAACTCGTCGACTATGTCTTACGCTATCCCAATCTAGAGATCGCGTATGACGGAATGGAATTATCGATCTGACTATTTTTTTTCCGAGATTTGCTCAAGAAGACCGCCGACGAGATCGTCAATGTCATCCTGATTCATGTCTGATTTCCGCTCGTACGCGAGTTCCTGGTTAGCCGCCCTGAGTTTCCGGAGCAAGCCGTAAATCGTGGTGAGGAGTATCTTGTTACCCGCGGAGGGCGATTCGCGGATCAGCGACGCGATGTCCTCGCGGTTGAGCCTGAGCGCGACGGTCTTTCCGAGGGATATGACGCTCGCAGTCCGCTTGATGTTGAGGAAAAAGCCCGCCTCGCCGAAAACGTCGCCCGCGCCGAGCGAGCAGATAAAAACGTCCTTACCCTCGTTCTCGTGCACGCTCACCCCGACGGTTCCCTGCAGTATCCCGAAAAACTGATGCTCTATCTCGCCTTCCTGCACGATTACCTCGTCAAGGCCGAACTCGAGAATCGACCCGAAGCCGAGCAGGCGGTCGAGTTCCGCGTCATCAAGGTACTTGAAGGTTATGAGATTCCGCACGGCTTCGCGCCATGATTTTGCGTCCGGTAAGATATTCATACCGTAACTATAATGCCCACCCTCCGCTATTTCAACACTAACCCACAACGTAAAAAAAAGGGCCTTCCGTTGCCGGAAAGCCCGATTGGAAAATCACGCGTACGCGAACGCGTTCTATTTTACCCAGAGCGGCCGCGGAACGTAATGCGTATGCAAAAGATCGTGGGCCTTCGGGCTCAATGGCTTTCCGAGAAAATCGGAGTAGATAGCCTTGATCGCCGGATTGTCATGGCTGCACCGAATCGTCTGCGCCGCGTCGTCCGCGTAGATTCCCTTGATGCGCTTCTGGCGTATCTCGTCGGTCGAACCGTAAGGCTGACCGCCTCCCGCGATGCACCCACCGCGGCAGGCCATCACCTCGATAAAGTCATAGGGGCGCTCCTTTCCTTCCTTCTTGGCCTTGCGCACCTGATCCATCAGCTCCTTGACGTTCGCCATCCCGTGAGCAACGGCGACGCGCACCTTCGTGCCCTTGATATCGATAACCGAACCCTTGACGCCGTCCATACCGCGCACGCCCTCAAGCTCGACCTTCCCGAGGTTCTCGCCGGTAATGAAGTTATAGGCCGTACGAAGCGCCGCTTCCATGACGCCTCCGGTCGCGCCGAAGATGACGCCAGCGCCGGTGTAGGTTCCGAGCGGCGAGTCTGCCTCCTCGTCTTTGAGGTTAAGGATGTCGATGCCCGCCTGCCTGATCATCCGCGCGAGCTCGCGCGTGGTTATCGAGAGGTCGACGTCGAGCGCGCCTGAGGACTTCATGTCCTCCGAACGCGATATCTCGTACTTCTTCGCCGTGCAGGGCATGATCGCGACGGAGAATATCTTCGAAGGATCGATCGCCATCTTCTGCGCGTAGTAGGTTTTAACCATCGCGCCCATCATCATCATCGGGCTCTTGGCGGTCGAGAAGTTCGGTATCATGTCGTCATGATACTTCTCTAGGTAGTCGACCCAACTCGGGCAGCACGAGGTGATGAGCGGAAGTTCACCCTTTCCGTGCGCGAAGCGCTCTACGAATTCGCTCGCTTCCTCCATGATCGTGAGGTCGGCCGAGAGGTTCGTGTCGAACACCTTGTCCGCGCCAAGCCGCCTGAGCGCGGCGTAGATTTTGCCGGTAATGATCGTTCCCGGCTCAAGGCCGAATTCCTCGCCGAGCGCAACGCGAACGGCTGGCGCGATCTGAACGACGACGTGCTTTTCCTTATCGCGAATCGCGTCCCAAAGCTTTTTCGTCTCGTCAACCTCGGTTATCGCGCCGACCGGGCAATGCGCCGAGCACTGGCCGCACTTGATGCAAGGCGACTCGGCGAGCGTCACGTCGCCCGCGGGCGCGATACGGGTTTGGTCTCCGCGGTGCAAAAACTCGAGCGCCCACACGTCCTGGAGGTTCTGGCACACGAGCGCGCAGCGGCCGCACGAGATGCACTTTGCCGGATGAAGTTGCACCGACGGCGTCGAGTTATCCTCGGGAAGATCCCTGACGCCCGACTCGAACGGGACGTCCCTGATCCCGAACTCCGCGCACATAGTCTGAAGCTCGCAGTTCCCGTTCCTCGCGCAGCGAAGGCAATCGTTCGGGTGGTTCGACATGATGAGTTGCAAGACGGTCTTTCGCGTCTCGACGATGTCCGGGTCATGGGTGATGTAATTGGTTCCCTCGGTTACCGTCGTCGTGCAGGAGCGAACCATCTTCGGGCTCTTCTCCGGGCGCACGATGCAGATGCCGCACGCTCCCCAAGCCTTGAGGTCGGGATGCGCGCAGAGCGTCGGTATCTTCACGTCTGCCTCGAGCGCGGCCTTCAATATCGTCGTTCCTTCGGGAACCGAGACGGGAACGCCGTTTATCATGCAATGTATTGTTTTCACAGTGTCTTATCTCCTCTCATTCCACGACTACGGCGCCGAATTTGCACGCCTCGAAGCACGCGCCGCACTTGATGCATTTCGACTGGTCGATTTCGTGCGGTAACTTTCGTTCGCCGGCGATGCAGGGAACCGGGCACTTGCGCGCGCAGACGGTGCATCCGATACATTTCTCCTTGTCGATCCGGTACGTCACGAGCGCCTTGCACTTTCCCGCCGGGCACTTGTGGTCTTTGATGTGGGCGAGGTACTCCTCGGGAAAGTACTTGAGCGTCGAGAGGACGGGGTTCGGCGTAGTGGCGCCGAGCATGCAAAGGGAGGCTCGCTGCATCGCGCTGCCGATCGATCGCATCGTGTCGATATCCTCCATCGTCCCCGTGCCCTTCGTAATCTTGTTCATAATATTGAGGAGCTTACGCCCGCCGATCCTGCAGGGGGCGCACTTTCCGCACGATTCCTCGACAGAGAAATCAAGATAGAACTTCACGATATCGACGATGCAGTCCTCGTCGTCCATGACGATCATCCCACCAGACCCCATCATCGACCCAAGTGAGGTAAGCGACTCGTAGTCGATCGGCGTGTCGAGATAGTCCTTCGTGATCACGCCGCCCGACGGGCCGCCGGTCTGCACGGCCTTAAAGCCGCGGCCATCCTTGATGCCACCGCCTATATCGTAGATGATCTCGCGGAGCGTCGTTCCCATCGGAACCTCGACAAGCCCCGAATTGTTGATAGCGCCGGTAAGCGCGAAGACCTTGGTTCCCTTCGACGTAGCGGTCCCGATGCTCGCGAACCACGCGCCGCCGCGGGTTATGATGACCGGTATGTTCGCGAAGGTCTCGACGTTGTTGATCGAGGTGGGCTTTCCCCAAAGACCCGAGTCCGAAGGGTACGGTGGTTTCGGCGTCGGCATGCCGCGCTTTCCCTCGATGGACTGGATGAGGGCGGTTTCCTCGCCGCAGATAAACGCGCCCGCGCCGAGCCTGATCTGGATGTCAAAGTCGAATCCCGAGCCGAGGATGTTTTTCCCGATAAGACCGAGCTCGCGGGATTGCTTCATCGCGACCTCGAGCCGCTCGATCGCGAGCGGGTATTCGGCGCGGATATAGATAAAGCCCTTGCTCGCGCCCATCGCGAATCCCGCTATCGTCATCGCCTCAAGCACGCTGTGGGGGTCGCCCTCGAGGGTCGAGCGGTCCATGTACGCGCCCGGGTCCCCTTCGTCCGCGTTGCAGATAACGTATTTCTGGTCGCCCGGAGCCTTTCGCGTGTTAGCCCATTTAAGCCAGGTCGGGAACCCGGCTCCTCCGCGCCCACGCAGGCCGGAAACCTTCAGTTCCTCGATTACCTCGTCGGGGCTCATCGTGAAGAGGACCTTCTCGAGCGCCGCATAACCGTCGCGCGCGATGTATTCTTTTATGTCCTCCGGGTTAATGACGCCGCAGTTCCTGAGGACGATGCGCATCTGCTTTTGGTAAAACTTGATATCCGATTCGCCCTTCGCCGCCGCGCCGCTTTCGGCCTTGTAGAGGAGTTCCTTTACCGGGCGCCCTTTGAGGAAATGCTCGGCGACGATCCGTTCCGCGTCCTCGGGTTTTACCTCGACGTAAAAGGACTGGTCGGGCAGGATCTTGACGATCGGTCCTTTTTCACAAAAGCCGAAACAGCCGGTCTTTACGACCTGTACCTGATCGCTCAGGCCGTGGGCCTCGCAAGACTTCACGAGATTTTTGTAGATATCGTCCGCGCGCGAGGACTCGCAGCCGGTTCCGCCGCAGACCAGACAGAATTGATTGAATGCCATTGTCTTTCTTCCTTATTTCTTCACGATATCTTTGGCGGGACGGTCGAAGAGATGGTTATCCACCAGCTTCTTCCCGACGATGTGCGTCCTCACTATTTCTTTCGCGGTCTCCGCGTCGACCTTGCCGTAGATCGTGTCCGGCATCCCGGCCATGCGCACCTCGACCGTGGGCTCGGCATAGCAAAGCCCCATGCAGCCGGTCTGCTTGAGCGTTACGCCCTTCATCCCCGTCTCTTCGAGGGCGGCCACGAACGCCGCAAGCGTTACCTTTCCCCCGGCGGCGATCCCGCACGTGCCCATGCCAACTATAACCTCGATCGCGTTTCCGTCGGTCACGCGCCGTTCCATATCCTTCTGACTCGCCTCGCGCATCGCGCGTAATTCCTCAAGCGTCATGCGTTCCTCCGTTTTTTATCGCTCGTATGCGCGAAAGTCGCGCTTATTTTCCCTTGAACTTCGCGAGGATTCCCGGAAGCTGATCGGGAACGACCTTGCCAAATACCTCGCCGCCGATCACCGCCACGGGGGAAAGACCGCAGCATCCGACGCACCGCACCGCCTCGACGGAGAACTCGCCGTCCTCGGTTACCTGATTGACGCCGATCCCGAGGAGATTCTCGAGTTCCTGTATGATGTCTTCCCCGTCCTTGAGGTAACACGCCGTTCCCATGCACACCTGAATGTTGTGACGGCCCGGCTTCGTGAGCTTGAAATAATGGTAAAAGGTTAATACCCCGTAGATTCGCGCGAGGGGGATTTCAAGTTCGCGCGAAAGCTGGATCGCGACCTTCCGCGGAAGGTATCCGTATTCCTGCTGCGCCCGGTGCAAAACCATGATAAGGTTGCCCGGTTCTCCCTTCCATTTTGCGATAAAAGCCCGGAGATCCGGGCTCAGTTCCACGTTTTCCGCCTGTGTCGCCTGCATGCATCCTCCTCGCTCGCCTACCTGATAACCGCGATCGTTATAACAATTGTAAGTGATGAGGCGAAATTGTCAAGTTTTATCCGGTTAACAATTGGCACGGTAATTGCGCAGGTAAATGACTGCAGGGTTTGTCACTGATCGAGGACGACCGCCGCCTTACGCCGCGCGGGTTTCGGGAACCCAGACCTATTATTTCGGACCAGCTCGATGAACTCCACGACGGGAACGCCAGGACTAAAGAGGAAGCCTTGCGCGGTATCGCAACCGTTACTCGCAAGCCAGGCGAGCTGTGCTTCGGTCTCGACGCCTTCCGCGGTAATCTGGAGGCCAAGCGATTTACTCATCGAGATAATCGCGTCGATCACCGGGGTCTCGTCGGCGGCATCGCGCGCGAAAAGATTCATGATGAAGCTCTGGTCAATCTTGAGGGCGTTCACCCGAATCTTGTGAAGGTAACTGAGGCTCGAATAGCCGGTGCCAAAATCGTCGATGGCAATACGGAACCCGGCCTCCTGCAGGCTCGCGAGGTTCCGCTTGACCATCACGTCCTCGTCGAGCATGATCCCCTCGGTAATTTCGATCTCTATCGACCGCGCCATGCCGGGAATGGAAAGGACCTCGCGCGAAAGGAAGTCCATGAGTCCCTTGTCGCGAAGGTCTGCGACCGAAAGATTGACCGAAAGGACAAGATCCTTCGCGAGCTCACTCTCGCATTCCCTGATTGCAAGGGCATCGGCGACGCATCTTCTGACGACCCATCGGGTAATCTTGCGGATAAGCCCCGACTGTTCGGCCATCGGGATGAAGACCCCGGGCGAAACCTCACCGAACTGATCGTCGTGCCAGCGGATAAGGGCCTCGGCGCCCGTGCACCGGCGATCGGCTATATTGACCTTCGGTTGGTACACGAGACGAAACGCGCGGTCGAAGTCGGCGTTGCCGAGGTTCTCGACAATCGAATAGCGGTATTGCTGGAGCCTGAGGGTTTCCTCGCTGAAAAAGCGGATCTCGCCGCTTTGCGCCGAACCCGAATCAAGAAGGGTTATCGCGTTATCGACGATCGAGTTTCCCGAATGGGAGTCCTCGGGGTAGCGGGACACGGCAAGGGCGAACCGAACCGAGATCGACCTTCCGTTCACCGAATAGTGCGCCGAAAGCCGTTCGAGGACCGACTCAGCGAAGACCTCGGTTTCCTGAAGCTCATGAAGATCGGCGACGAGCACGAAAAGCGAGCTGCTCCATCGCCCGACAATCCTCGTCTCGAGACCGAAGGAAGAAAGCCGCGAGCCGGTTTCCCGGAGGATCGCGTCGCATCCCTCGGTACCGAGAAGGGTATTCACGCGATTGAGGTTAAGCACCTTGATCGCGATGACTGAAAAATCGAAACGGCACGTCCGATGACAGTCGATGTCGCATCGAAGCGCATTCTCGATCTTCAGGCGGTTTGGCATCCCGCTTACCGGATCATAGAACGCCTGACGCGAAAGGTGCGCGATGATCCGGTCATAGCAGGCGCATACCACGACCTCGATTACGGCCGCGAAGGCCATGACCACGAGAGCGCGCGCGGCAACCATATCCTGATTATAGATGGAAAGCGGGGGAAAGGCGCCTATCACCATCCTGATCGCAAAGGCGGCGCAATAAACCAGCATCGCGATCGCGCTGAACCGGAGACCAAAGAAAAGATATATTACGGGAAAACCGAACAGGAAGTAAAAAACCCCCAAGCCATAGACACCACCTGCATCGACCGTCTGTTCGAAAAGAAGGAGCACGACGCCGAAGGCGTATATGAGTCTCGTCAGGGCGACGCTTCTCGTGCGCCAAAAAAGGACAATGCCCAAAAGACCGATGAAAATGAAGATGCCAAGAATTATTGTAGAAAGCGTAAAACCGTTACTGAAAACCAGGCGAATATTTAAAAGCGAAACGGTTATGAAGGAAAAACCGACGGAATACAGCGCGACAACCGTAATCTGACCAAGAAATGGCACTGTTTCCGCCGTTTCAAGCGAGTAAAGCAGAAAATTTATAATGCGCTTATTCAACTCTCGCAGTTTCATCAAGATCAGTTTATAGTTGAAACCCATGTAGCGCAACTAAAAAGTTTAGTAAACCAAATGAATGCTTTTTCCGGGAATATGTGCTACCGTATTTTATGAGGTGATTGTATGGAAGAAAAAGCGAATCTCACCGCGCTCAATCTGTCGCAGAAGGAATTTTCCAGCATTGACGAATATCGCAAGAAGAAAAACACCGCGGTCCTGACGATCATGTTTACCGACATCGAGGGATTTACCGCCCTAACCGAAAACAAGGGCGAAACCTACGTCCATGAATTGCACCGGGAACACGACCGGATCCTCGTCGAAACGATCGAGGAAAACAACGCAGGCGTCGTGATCAAGTATATCGGCGATTCGATCATGGCGGTATTCGCCGAACCGACAGCCGCCGCCGAAAAGGCGCTCGCGATCCAGCGAAAGCTCCATACCTTCAACGTCGAGCACCCTGAACTCGACAACATCAAAGTACGCATTGGCCTTCATATGGGGCAGACGGTCATAGAAAACAAGATACAGACCGATCTTTTCGGCCGACACGTTAACAAAGCCTCGCGCGTCGAAAGCCTCGCCGCGGGCGGCCATATCTACATCACGTATTCCGTGTACGACAGCGTCAAATCCTGGCTCCTGGACGTAACGGGCGTCGCGTCAAAATTGCACGGGAGCTATTTCCTCAAGGGAATCGACAAGGCCGAGGAAATCTACGAAATTTACAACACCGCGATCACGCAGCCTGAAGCGCCCAAGAAGGCGAAGAAAAAAGGCGCGGTGTCTCCTTTCGCGATCGCGGCGGCCGCAGCTGCGATCGTACTTATCGCCGTAGCGGGCATCGCCTTCGCCCTGAAACCGTGGAGCCAAAGCGCGATTGCGCAAACGACGGCGGAAGCGACGATTGAACCGACGGCGTCTGAGCCGCAAGCGGCTTCCGCAGATGGCGCAGCAGGAAAGGCGATCGATGAGAAAGCCCCCGCGAAAGCCGATCGATTGAGCGTCGCCGCAGCTCCCGAGGTGCATTTTCTCGGCATGATCGCGCGCGAGCCGATCCTTGACTTCGACACCCCGCTCGCCGTCGTCGTCGAGGACGAGGCGCAGGGTCTCAAGAAAAGCGTTACCGACATCGCACCCGGCAAGCACGTCGTTCACTACGTCGTCTCGTACATGGTGCGCTACTACGCGGAGTTTACCGTCAAGCCGGGCAAGAACGTCATCCCGATCAAGTTCAAGGAAAGCTACCTTCCCGGCGTCGATATCAACTACAATATATCATCGGGCGGGGCGACCGCGCCGAGCCTGACCGAAGAAGAGACCTACTTTCTCTACGACCGGAAAACGCGTAACCGCGTCGATTATACGGGCAAGATAAGCGCGGACGTGTCGGGACAAAAAACCGCGAACGGCATGGTCGAGTTCACCGTCCACTACGCGGTTTCGATCAACGGTAAGCCCGTCGCAGAAAAAACCTTCACGGTGGCGAGCGACCCCAAGGCAACCGAGTGGACGCACGTCCCGGAGGAAGTCATCTACGCCGAGGGCGACCACTACTACTTCCTCCGTTACGAGCATGTCGGGGAAACCATCCAGGTTTCGGTCGGCGCCTCGTTCAAGGACTGACGCGATACTCAGCGCTTTTTACTCAACCGAAACTTCGGTGCTGCTTCCAGAACTCGCTCCAGGTGAAATTGGGCTTCCGACAAAGGTAGATCTCCTTGTGCCAGGACGTTTCCTCGTTCGCAAAACCGTATGCGTTCCGTGAATGTGCGACGACCTCAACGGAGCCGAAAAAACGCGAGAGGAATGCGCGGTCTACGCCGACGACTACGATAACCGAAGGTTCGCGCAAGTCAAAGCCGCGGTCATAGAATGAGTTCGTGCAGCACATGACCTTGGGAAGCCCATACTGACGCCCATAAAACTCAAGCGCGCCCGCCTCGCCGTAATTTCCCGCGAGGATGCCGAACGACTCCCGCTCGCTCTCGGGAAGGGAATCACGAACGCCCGCGACGTCGGCGGCAAGCTCTTCCCAGCCGAACTGTTCGGTAAACCCGTCGTTGAGCGAGACAAGAACATTAAACCACCGCGAGCCGACGGGAGCGAGCGGTATGGTGATAGCCGCCGTGGCGATCGCGCTCACGACGAAAAAGCCCGCAATCGCGTTACGCGCGAGCTTTCGCAGCCTCCCCCCTTCCGCCATCCGGCTAACGAGAACCGAGCCTGCCGCGACGAGCGGGACGTAGAGGGCTCCGGTATAATATCCTCGACCTTTCATAACCGCGAAAAGGACAATGACGGCAACCGTCCATATGGGTATAGCCCTAAAGCGGGCGAGTTCCCTTCGCGTCGCGAGAAACCAGGCACCCGCGAGCGCGAGCGGAACCGCGGCATACCCGACGCAGTCCGACAGCTGGTCGCCAAGAAACCCTTCAGCCCTGCCCCACGCGATATCCCGCGTGTGAATATGCTTGAGAAAATCGAATGTGATGAAGTCGTTCCTGATGAGCCAGACAAGGTTCGGGGAAAAGATGGCGAGACCCAGCGCGACACCAGCCAAAAAATAGCGGTTGAAGAAATGCTTCCGCTCGGGCAAAACGAGGATCGCGAAGGCCATGGAAATGACCAGAAAGACAATTGAGTATTTCGTCATCATCCCGAAGCCGGCCGAGACGCCGACGCCGATCCATTGCCTCGGGTCGCCTTTCAGGACGCGTATGAGGAAATATGCCGTGAGCGTCCACCAGAAATAATCGTAAACCACGTACATAAGCACCGAACCCGAGAAGAAGAGGGTGGGCGAGGACGCGCACGCGACCGCGGAAAGTGCGGCCGCGAATCGCTTTCCGCCGAGGTCGAAGGCGATCAGTCCCGCGACAAAGAGAATCGCCGCGTGCGCCAGCGCGGAAAAAACCCGGTACGCGACGAGCGATTCGCCGAAGAGGGTTCGCGCGAGAAAGCCCATGGTCGCGGTAACGGGCGGATACGCGACGAAGCCGCCCGCAAGATGGCGCGAATCGGATATGAACTGGAGTTCGTCGCGATGGAAGCCATAATTCGCGTTCGCGATCATATGCACGGCAAAACACGCAAGCAATATAAGGAAGAGAAACCAATAATCAGTGAGCGTTTTTTGAGTCGTTTTCAGCAATGTTTTCATAAATCCTAACCCCCATACCGTAAGGCATATAGCACACATCAAAGCCGATGGCAATAGGTGTTTGCGCGCCCCGGCGATTGACAGTTCTCGCACTTTTTTGCATCCTTAATCCTATTAATAGTTTTTGGTCGCCCCTGGTGGCGCTCCTATCACGCATCGTTTTGGAAAAAGAAACATGAAGAAGATCATTCTCGCGACCCTCATCATCGCCGCCTTTGTCACCTCGTGCAAAGCCGACGGCAAACAATCGTCCGCCAAAGGCAGCGCAACCGACCCAAGCTACGCCTTCGGCATCGCAATCGGAAAGAGCCTAAAAGAAACCTCCGTCGCAATCGACTACAACGCGTTTCTCAAGGGCGTCAAGGACGTCATGGAAGGCAAGAAACTAGCGATCACCGACGAAGAGGCACAAACGATTATCCGCGAGTCGATAGAGGCCGCAATGGCGAAAAAAGGCGAGGAAAACCTCGCGAAGGAAAAGGCCTTCTTCGAGGAGAACGGCAAGAAATCAGGCGTCGTCACTACCGCGAGCGGACTCCAGTATGAAACACTCAAGGAAGGCACCGGCGCGAATCCCGTCGCCACCGACACGGTCAAGGTGGACTACGTCGGCACGCTCGTCGACGGCACGAAGTTCGACAGCTCCATCGATCGCGGCGAGCCAGCCGTGTTCCCGCTTGACCGCGTCATCCCCGGCTGGACCGAGGGCATCCAGCTCATGAAAGCGGGCGGAAAGGCCAAGTTCTACATACCGTCGACGCTCGCCTACGGCGCTGACGGCGCGGGCGACAAAATCGGACCGAACGCAACGCTCGTTTTCGAGGTCGACCTTCTCGAGATCAACCCAAAGCAGTAATAGCACTACCCCACCCCCAGCACCAGCCAAAATGACATTACCAAACGGAATGTCATTTTGGCTTGACAGAACGAAATATCGGGTTGAAAATAATTCAGCGCCAATTATATCAAGCCACATATCGCGTATGGGGGCGCACTCAAGGGGGATTTCATGACGATTCTTTACACGTTGCTCGGATCGGTCTCCGCGCTGGTCTTTGCGTTCATCCTTGCCAGGTTCGTGCTCAAGCAAGATTCGGGAACCGACAAGATGAAGGAGATTTCCGAAGCGATTCAGAAAGGCGCGAAGGCGTACCTCATGCAGCAGTACAAGATCGTCGCCATCATCTTCGTCTGTCTCTTCGTTTTGCTCGGCGTACTCGCCGCGATCTTCCGCCTGATATCGCCCTTCGTTCCATTTGCCTTCATCACGGGCGGCTTTTTCTCGGGACTCGCGGGCTTCATCGGCATGAGCATCGCGACCAAGGCGAACGCCAAGACCGCGTGGGCTGCGCGGAAGAGCCTCAACTCAGGGCTTCGCGTCGCGTTCTCGACTGGGGCGGTTATGGGAATGACCGTCGTCGGACTCGGCCTTCTCGACCTTACGATCTGGTACGGACTCCTCAAGTTCGCCTTCGGGATGAACGACGCGGACATACCGCCGATCATGATTACCTTCGGAATGGGAGCCTCGACGATGGCCCTCTTCGCACGCGTTGGTGGCGGTATCTTTACCAAGGCCGCGGATGTCGGATCCGACCTCGTCGGTAAAATCGAGGCGGGCATCCCTGAGGACGACCCGCGCAACCCCGCGGTCATCGCGGACAACGTCGGCGATAACGTCGGCGACGTCGCGGGCATGGGAGCCGACCTCTACGAATCCTACGTGGGCGCGATCGTCGCGACGATGGCGCTCGGCGCGGCCGCCGCCCTCGCCTCAACAGGCGCGCTCGGCGTCATAAACCTCATCCAGATCCCGCTCGCCGTCGCGACGATCGGCGTCATCCTCTCGATCGTCGGCACCTTCTTCGTCCAGGCGAAAGAGGATTCAAGCCAGTTGACCCTCCTAGCCGCGCTCCGCAAAGGAGTCTGGTTCTCGACGATCGGCATAGCGGTCTTCAGCTTCCTTTACGTGGAGTTCTTCCCCGGCCTCGGTGGTGCCTACCTCGGCATCTGGGGCTCCATGATGTGCGGCCTCGTCGCCGGCAACGTCATCGCGTTCTTTACCGAATACTTCACCTCAGATAGCTACAAGCCGACCCAGGAAGTCGCGAACGCCACGCTTACGGGAGCCGCGACCGTGATCATCAGCGGCCTCGCGGTCGGCATGCAGTCAACCGTCATCCCGGTCGTCACCGTCGGCGTCTCGATCATCGCCTCGTTCTTCCTTTCGGGCGGCTCCGATAACGCGATTCTCGGCCTTTACGGCATCGGCATCGCCGCGGTCGGCATGCTTGCCACCCTCGGCATCACCCTCGCGACCGACGCGTACGGCCCCGTCGCGGACAACGCGGGCGGCATCGCGGAGATGGCCGGCCTCGAGGCGGAGGTTCGTCACCGGACGGACGCGCTCGATTCCCTCGGCAACACGACCGCGGCGACCGGCAAGGGCTTCGCGATCGGTTCCGCCGCGCTCACCGCGCTCGCGCTCATCGCGGAGTACAACCAAAAAATCGGTGACGCGGCGGCCAATATCCTTCCCGCGATGGGCGGCATTTGCGCGGAATACGCACAGCACGATTTCGGCGCGACGCTGACGAACCCCTACGTCGTCTGCTGCCTTTTCATCGGCGCGATGCTCCCCTTCCTTTTCTCGTCGCTCACGATGTCGGCGGTCGGCCGCGCGGCCGGCGCGATGGTGCAGGAGGTCCGCCGCCAGTTTAAGGCCGACCCCGGCATCATGGCAGGCACCTCGAAGCCCGATTACGCGGCCTGCGTGGCGATTTCGACGAAGGGCGCCCAGCGCGAGATGGTTCTCCCCTCGCTCCTCGCGATCTTCGCCCCGATCCTAGTCGGCGTTTTCGTCGGTCCCATCGGCGTGATGGCCACCCTCTCGGGCGCCCTCGCCTCGGGCTTTACCCTCGCGATCATGATGGCCAACTCGGGCGGCGCCTGGGACAACGCGAAGAAGTTCGTCGAGCGCGGCAACCACGGCGGCAAGAAGTCCGACGCCCACCGCGCCGCGATCGTCGGCGACACCGTTGGCGACCCCTTCAAGGACACCTCGGGCCCCGCGATGAACATCCTCCTCAAGCTCATGAGTATGGTCTCCATCGTTTTCGTCTCCGCGACGATGGTCCTTAACGCGCTATTTCTTTCGCTGTTTAAGTAAGAGACTCGGAGAGTCGAACATGAAACGAAAACCACCCGGGAGTTACCGGGCGGTTTTTTGTCTTAAGCTGTTGAGTATCTCTATGTCCTTTTGATAATTATCCTTCTCAAAACTCTTGAACAGCACCCGCTCGTCGGTGATCTCCGTGATAATGCGCGCAATGCTCCCGTCTTTCGGAAAATCGCCTTCCGAGAGGTGCAGATGAAGATCGCCAGTGCGGTCATTGCTATGCGCATACAACGTCAAAAGATAGGGCCTAACCCGCTGAAACCAGAGATACAGATCGATTTTCGAAAACAGCATGGCGTGACCCAGGTCAAAAGCGATGCCGAAATTGGGCGCGTGTACCTCTTCGACGATTCGAATGAGGGGCTCTGGCGAGAACTCGAATACATTCGCGATGCTGATGCGTATATCGGGATGGATTGCCGTCATCTCCTTCCAGAAGCTGATCGCGTTCGCATAAAACCATGACTCATAATAGAGTTTTTCGTTAAGAAAGGGCAGAAAGTTCGAAAGGAAGATAATCTCAACGGCATCGTATCGCTTCGCGAACTCAATGGATTCATTAACCTTTTCCCATACCAGACGCCGTACCGCCCGCTCGGGAGTACCGGTATTCAAATCCATAAAGGCGCCGTCAACCACCACCTCCCTACCCGTGACGGGCAACTCCGGCATCTGGCCCCGCTTGGCGTCCTCGAGAAAGTTCGGGATGAGCGGATTAATGATGTTGATAACGCCAATGTCGTCCGCGATGGTCGAAACGGGATTCAGGACATCGTATTCAATACCTATTTTCATCAATGTACCTCGTCATGAAGATACTAAAACATAGTACATCATGATGAACTCGATAAGGGCCACTTGCGCGCTGGTATGCAGGGCCACTCGATTTATGGGCATTCCGGCATTAGCAACAGAATAATGGTACATGCATCTATTTATGAGCGCGCCGCGGATCGTTTCATCCGCCGACTTCACTATCGGCGGACTTGTCTTCCACGCGATCTTCCTCGCGGTCGCCATCCCGGCAACGATCGTCGACCTCCGCTCGTTCAGGATCCCCGACTGCATCGTCTATCCAGGTATCATCGTTCTCGTCGCTTTCCTCGCGATCGCGATGCCGGGACAACTCGTCGACTCGCTCATCGCGGCGGCCCTCGCGACTTGCTTTTTGTGGCTCATCAGGATCTTCACCAAAGGACCCGGTTTTGGCGACGTAAAGTTCGGCGCATGCATGGGTCTGTATTGCGGAACGCAGGCGATATTCCCCGCGTTCATGCTCGCCGCGCTCTCCGGAATATTCGTCGCCGTGATTCTCGTCAACCGAAAAAAAATGACGCGAACGGCACGTATACCGTTCGCGCCCTTTCTCGCGCTTGGCGCCATCAGCGGACGCATCATTGTTGACCTGTATTGCCGATAAAAATCCGTCCTCAGAACTTCCAATCAACCGCGATGCCGTTCTCGAGACCCCAGCGATCATCACGAAGCGCGTGATACTGAATGATGTATTTGACAGTCAATTGCCTCTTGATGATCGCCTCGAGGCGAACGCCCGCGGACCAAAGGGTCGCCGACTCGCCGTCGATGGTCTCAAGGATTCCGGTCGTGATCGCGGTGGCGGTATAGTATTCGAGGAACGTGAAGCCATTCTCGAGCTGTAGCGAGTGAGACACGAAATCGTCCGTATTGTAGCCAAAGAAGTATTTCGCCTTGGCGCTGTAGAGCGCGTTGAAGCGGCGCATGTACGAGGCATCAGGGATAAGGTAGAGGATATCAGTGCCGTGGTCATAGCCGCCCTTCAGCCGAAGCGATGCGAGCATCGTGTCCGACTCCCGGATGATCTCGGCAAAACCTTCCTGCGCAACGGTCGAATCGCTGTTGCGCCAGAGGCCATAGATGAACTCGCCGTACACGTTCGGCGCGAAGATGATGACCGAGCCGAGCTGGAACAGCATGCGCGTCTGGGTTTCGCTATCGCCGCCGTAATCCGCGTTGGTAACGGTGAGCCTGAGCTCCGGGATATACATCGGCATCAGATTGTAGAGAAACACGTTCTCGACCTTGATGAAGCGGGTATCGTCGTTATAGTCGATGTAGCTCGTGTCGAGGATGTCCCGGAAACGGAACGACTCCGCCTGAAGCGCGGAGGTAAGCGCGCAAAGCGCCAGAAACAAAATAAGTCGCGATCTCATGAATGGCCTCCCTTTTTTCCCGTAAAACCCGTGCGCGTCATCGCGCCCCAGCCGGTCACCTTCCGAATAACGCCGATATATCCCGTGATCCTGAAGAACGACATAAGCTGCCTGAAACCGAGCGTCTCGACGAGCGATGCGACGACAAGAGCGAATCGGTCGCGAAGCGGGAACTGGGATCCGTCGCGATCGCAGATGAAAAGCGCCGTCGCCGAGAGCGCGAAACTAAGAATGAAATTCGAAGCGAGAAGAAACCGAAACACCCCGCGATCGATCCAGCCGGTCGCGATGCCGACTGCAAAAAGTATGGTGCCGAGGAGTTCGAACCACGGCCCGATGACCTCGAACGTGAGAAAGTACGGAAAGCCGATAAGCCCGTACTTCCCGTAACGCGGGTTACCGAGCATTGTTCGATGAAACGAGAGTATATCGATGAGCCCACGCTGCCACCGTTCCCGTTGGCGTTTCAGAATCTTAACGCTCGACGGCACCTCGGTCCAGCAATTAGCCTTATAGTGGTACAGGATGCGATGACGCACTCCCCGCTCGCGAAGCGATCGCGAAAGTCTGACGACGAGTTCCATATCCTCGCCGACCGTATCCTTCTCGTATTTCTCGCGGCTCGTCAGGTAGCCATTGATCTCGAGCACGTTCTCGCGGCGAAAAAGCCCAAACGCGCCCGAGATTATCATGAGCGAATCAAGGCGGGCCCATCCCATGCGGCCATTCATGAAGGAGCGAAGATACTCGATCGTCTGAAGGAGCGGAACGGCTCGAGACGGGATCCTCTTTTCGAGCAACACGCCCCGATCTACCGTGCAGCCGTTCACCGGCATGATATTTCCGCCCGAGGCGACGACAGTCACGTCCTCATCCAGAAATGAAGAAGCGAGCGTGAGGAGCGCGTTTCGCTCGAGGATACTGTCCGAATCGATTCCAAGAACATATTCCATCCGGGCCGCGTTAAGCCCAACGTTAAGGGAGTCTGCTTTCCCCCCGTTTATCTTGTCGATAACCCTCAGTTCCGGAATCCGGGGATTGGCGTATATCGCGCGGACCGGCTGCGTACGAAGCGCGCCTGAATGCGCGAAGTCAACCCGTTCGAGCTTAAAATGATCGATGAGCAATGACAGCGTATTGTCCTTCGAGCCGTCATTGACGACGACAACCTCGAACTCGGGATAGTTAACGTTGAGGAGCGATTCGACGCTAGCGACGATACTCGCCTCCTCGTTATACGCGGGGGCGAGTATCGAAATTGACGGCAGAAGATTCTTCCGGAAAAGGAAGAGGGAATCCTTTATTTCAAGAAAGCGGCTTTGCTTCCCCGCCTCGAGCCAGGCGAGATATGCGAGGAAAAAGTAAAAGAAATTCGCCACAAAGGCGTACCATCCGAACGCGAAAAGATAATCGTTCAAGGCCGTGTGGGCAGTAACGGATACCGCAGAGAAAGAAAAGGGATTCACGACGCCCGTAAGGCGAGCTATAAATATCGCGGGAAAAACGAGAGCGACGAGAACAAGCGCAACAATGAGCGGAAAACGGCGAATGCTTTCGTTTTTCTCATTTATTCTTTTTTGCGGAATCTCGAGCGTTGAAAGGCTCAGTTTTTGTAGTACGCTCTCCTTGAGATACATCCTGATCTCGTCCATCGCGCCTGGATTTTTCACAAGGCACTTACTGGTTATCTTCATAAGCCTGCTCTCAATATCCGGATCGTGATTCTTGTTCATGAAGGAGACAAGGTCGCTCGTTTTTCCGCTCGCCATTGCTTGGCATATGATGCGTTCGTGCAGGATATCGTCACCCTCGCCAAGCTTGAGAAGGAAATAATCAAGCCTGCAGAGGACAACCTGATTGACGATCGAGGCGGTCTCGTCGGCCCTTGCATTCCCGGTTTCGTTCAGGATCGTTTCGCGCGCGATATCGGTAAGATACAGAAATATTTGCGCCGACTTTCTCGCCATTGCCGTCAGGCTAATGATCGCACGATCACGATCAAGGCCTTCGAGCGCGTACGCGATCAAGGCATTCGCGTTTTCCTTTCCCGGACTATTTCCGAGCGCATCTATCGCCTTATGCCTGATTTCGCTATCGTCATGATAGAGATACTCAACGGGGTTTATGTCGAATGGATACGATTCCACGAGGCACGCGAATATCTTCCGCCGTAATTCGATTGCGGTTTCGGGATCTCGAAGCAAACCGCGAAGGTATTCGGAGAACACCCGATACGGAGCAAGGCGCGCGAACTCAACCATGAGCAAAAGAAGCTCCGGCTCGCGACGCTTCTCGAGCTCCGGAAAAAAGGCGGTAAAGGATGACTGAAAGTCAAGGAGTATGCCGGTGATGCGCCTGATAAACTCATTCGAGCAGTCCTTCAGCGAGTCAACGATATCAGGCAGCGAAACGCCCGTCTCCTGACTTCCGAGCGCGTTAATGAGATAAAGCTTGGCGCTTTCTTTGCGTTCCTGGCGCAATGAAAGAGTAAGGGCCTTCCGCGCGCGATCGGTCTTGAGATACCCGAGATAATACGCGGCGCGGCATCTGCGATATACCGACCGGGAACGGAGTACGCGAATGAAATAAAGGTCTGCGTTGCGCGCAGAAAAAAAATCCATTATGCGCGCGAGCTCCGCCTCCTCGGGCCTGACGGATTGAAGGAGCGCGATCAACGCATCGAGAACCGGCTTCCAGGCACGCTGTGACTTTTGCCTGAACCGGGAACTACCTGCGTACTCGTCTCCGCGAAGGATTGCGTGCAGAAGCCTCATTCCTGCGGCGCGCCGACGTGAGGTATACGCGTGCAAGACCGACCGCGCAGCGTACGCGACGATCACGAGAAATGAGAAAACGGATACCGCGGCGAGAAAGGCTGAAGAAAGGGAATTCATGCTTCCCTCCTCAGGAGGTTATCGACAAGGCCAAGAAGTTCGGTTTTTGAAAACGGCTTCTTGAGAAAGAAAAGGATTCCCGAAAGCGCCGCGCGTTTGACGTATTCCTCGTCCTTGCGGCGCGAAACGAGAATGAACGGGATATTTCGACCGCGCGTCGTGGTCAGGAGCCGTTCCCGCAACTCGAACCCGCTTACGCGTGGTGACATCGCCTCTGCGATTATCAAGTCGGGTGTTTCTGCGTCGCGAAAATGCTGGACCTCTGCCCCGTCCGATACCGAGCGAAGATGGTACCCGCGCTCGGCAAAATACGGCTCAAGAAACTTGACGTACGAATCGTCCGGTTCGACGAGCAAGACCTTTTTTCTAAGGTAAAGATCTGAATCTGATTCCTTGAGATAATCGCAAATTCCGCCCGCGCGGTTCTTCCTTGCCCGGAAAAGCCGCGCAAGAAGGAGTTTTTGCAAGTACTCAGGGCCGATTTCCCCCGATCCCTCATCAAGCCCCTCGCGATACAGGATTCCCACGGAGACTGTAATCCGCTCCGCCGCGAAGTCCGACTCGATCGCGTCGTACCGTACCTTTTCGGCCGCCTTTTTCATCTCCTCGGGCGAGGTTCGCTCGGCGATGCAGGCAATGTACGGAAAATCAAGCTTGAAGAATGTCCAGAACGGATTATTCAGCGCCTCGTTCTTCAGAATGTATACCAATGCCTTGAGCGCATCATCACCCGCCTTCCGTCCGTAGAGCTGGTTAATTTCCTCGAGGTTGTCGACTGAAAAATAGGCGATGGCCCAAGCCGCGCTTTCTTGACTCTTAAGAAGCGTCTCGAGATATCGAGTGAATACACGCTCGTTATACAGACCGGTCAGATGGTCATAGAGGACCGAGTCTTCCGTTTCAACGTGCTTTTCCTTGACATCGATTTTCGGAACCCCGACATTCGACATCTGCAGGAGATACTGAGGAACGGGCAAGCGATACTCATCTATCAGCGAAAAAAGATAGGGTTCGATTACCGTAAGCCATCGCGCGCCGTTGTTCATGACCAGGTACTCGATAAATACGTTGATGATCTCGTCGCGCTTTCCCGCAAGATTAATCGACTCGATCATGAGTGAATCGTGTCGGAGTACAAACGGCGAGGACGTGAAGGTTCGCCTGATATCGGCGGACGCGAAGATATGGGAAAGACGCTGCAAGATCAAATCCAACAGGTGGACAACGGGGACTGCCCCCGAGTCAACTCCATCCGGCGGAAGGGACGCGACGTTTCCCAAATAGCTTCCGCATTTGAGGTTTCTCAACTCAAGGATAAAGGATTGAATTTCGTCCTTTATGATTTGTCCGTGCTGCGGCGCGATGCGGTCAAGCTCGAGACGCAGGATGGAATCCATCACCGGCGCGAGTACCTCGCGGGAAGGCATGTAATGCTCATGAAAGGCCCGCATCTTCTCGTGATAATCCTGGTCGGCGAAAAGGCCGGGGGAAAATCCCATGGAGCCAAAAAGATCGCCCGAAAAAAGCGTCCGGGTCAGGGAGTCGTATACCATGATCGCCCCGGCGAAGTGGCAATAGGGGGCGGGAAGAAAAAGGAGCTTTCGCCCTGAAGCGAACGACCATTCCCAGGATTTCTCGTTGACGACGTAAAACTCGTTGGAAACCCCGTAATGCTTGACGAGCGTTCCGGTTCTCCAATGCAGGGCCACGGGCGCGACGAGTCCCGCCTGGTAAAAAAGCGGGATAGAAGCGCATAAATCAGGGTCCTCGTCATGGACCACGACAAGCGAGATTCGTGTCAGAGGAATGATCGATTCGACGCTTTTCCGAACTTGATCGAAATCGACAGGCGATCCGGGGTCTATCAATACGCCCTCATCACCGTCAATGATGAGGTATGCGTTGCATTCAAGGGTATTCCCCGGCGTTCGGTCACCTATCCAGTACAGACCTTCCGCAAGCTGTTTTGCTCCATCCATAGAAGGAATTGTAAACTATTTATTTACGAGATTCCAGGAAAACCGCCCATTCCGCCCAGCATCTTGGCGGCCATGCCTTTGTTCTTGGCGAACTTTTTCATCGTAAGCCGGGTTTTCTCGAACTGCTTGATGAGCTTGTTTACCTCGCCGACAGAGGTTCCCGAACCGCGCGCGATGCGCTTGCGGCGGGACGGCCCGATAATCAGATGGTTGTTTCGCTCTTTTTTCGTCATCGACTGGATGATCGCCTTCTGCGACTTTAGACCGCTCATGTCGAGATCCGCCTCATTGATCTGCCCCGCCATTCCCGGTATCATCTCGAGCATCGACTGTAAAGACCCCATCTTCCCGACGCTCTCGAGCTGTTCAAGCATGTCCTGCAGGGTGAAGGTTTCGCTCGCCATCTTCTTCTGGAGCTTCTGGGCTTCCTCGACGCTGACGGTTTCCTGCGCCTTCTCGACGAGACTGACGATGTCGCCCATGCCAAGGATGCGCCCGGCGATACGCTCGGGATAGAACGGTTCGAGGTCCTCGATCTTCTCCCCCGTTCCCGTGAAGAGAATGGGCTTACCGGTGATGGTCTTGAGCGAAAGGGCCGCACCACCCCGCGCGTCCGAATCGAATTTCGTGAGGATCACGCCCGAAAGGGTTACCTTCTCGTCGAAAGCCTTCGCGATCTCGACCGCGTTCTGTCCGGTCATCGCGTCGGCAACGAGGATCGTCTCGATCGGATCAACGGCTTTCTTGATGTCGGCTATCTCCGCCATCATTCCCTCGTCGATCTGGAGGCGACCGGCCGTGTCGACGATAAGGGTATCGTAACCGTTCTTCTTCGCGAACTGAAGCGCGTTTTTCGCGACGCGAACGGCGTCTTTCGTATCTTCTTTATAAACCGGAACGCCGATCTTCTCGCCAAGGACGGAAAGCTGCTCTACCGCCGCGGGGCGCACGAGATCGCACGCGGCAAGAATGGGCTTTCGACCCTGCTTGAGCAATCGCGCGGCCAGCTTCGCCGCGCTCGTCGTCTTACCGGATCCCTGAAGCCCGAGAAACAGGATCACCGATTGCGTGTCGGGACCTTTCAGGTGAAGGTCGGTCTTCGAGTCGCCCAAGAGGCTCACCATGCGGTCGTGAACGATCTTAACGAACTGCTCGCCCGGGTTGACGGCGCGCAGGACCTTCTCGCCCTTCGCCTCCTCGATCGTCGCGTTGACGAAGCGCCTGACGACGCGAAGGCTAACGTCCGCGTCAAGGAGCGCCATCTTGATCTCCTCGACGGCCTCCTCGATGTTCTTCTCGGTTATCTGGCTCTTTCCGCCTATCTTGCGGACGATGTCTGAAAAGGTGTTGGTTACTTTCTCAAGCATGGCGTTTAGATCTCTATCCCGTCGAGGATTTGCTGGATGAACTCGACCGGCCGAAGTTCCTTGTTCAGGATCCGGTAGAGGCCGTTACAGATCGGCAGCTTGATGTTCTGCGCCTCCGAGATCTCGTGCACGTACTTACAGGCGATAGCCCCCTCGGGAAGGTAGCCGATCTCCGAAATCCGCGCGATGAGGTCGTCGATGTTATTGAAGCGATCGAGTATCGAGTTATCAATGATGTCGTGGCCAAAGCGCTGGTTGCGCCCGAACTTGCTCCGGCAGGTAACGTCAAGGTCACCGACGCCGGAAAGCGAGGTGAAGGTCTCCGGATGGGTCGCGCCCATCGCGCGGCCGATGGTCTGGATCTCGTTGAGTCCCGCGGCGAAAAGGAGGCTTTCGGTGTTATCGCCGAAAACGTCCGATTTCTTCGCGATCGCGTCGAGGCAGCCGAAGGCGATCGCGACGACGTTCTTCGCGGCGGCGCAGATCTGCACGCCGATCACGTCGAGGCTCGAGAAAACGAGCAGGCCCCGCGACTTGAGCACCTCGCGGAAGCGAATCGAGTTCATCGGGTTTTCGCTCGCGGCGATGAGGCCGGTGACCTTTCCGATCGCGACTTCCTCGGCGTGGCTCGGGCCGGCGATATAGACGAGGTTCTTGGCGTAGCATTCGGGAAGGACTTCCTCGAGGGTTTCCAGGATGAGCCGCGGTCCCTTGGGCGACGGGATAAAACCCTTCGTGAGGACGCCGATGCACGTGGAGCCGTCCTTGATGTTCGGGACGTCAAGAAGCCCTTGCATGGTACGCGCGAGATAGAGCGACGGGCTCGCGAGAATCAGGAAGTGCTTGCCGGTCGCGACCTTCTTTATGTCGGACGAGGCGACGAGGGTATCGGGCGTCTTGAAACCCGGAAGGAATCGCTCGTTCTCGTGGCGGTCGTTGATCGACTCGACGACGTCCTTTTCGAGGGCCCAAAGCTCAACTTCGTGTCCCTGCCTGGCGAGCGATATGGCCATCGCCGTTCCCCAAGCGCCTGCGCCGATTATCCCGATTGATTGCGTCATAAAAAAAGCCTCCAGAATGAATCAGTTTTAAAACACGAAACGCCCGTCCCGGTTACGCCTGAAGCCGTTAAAACCAGGATTTGTTGCCGTCGACCCAAGAGACGATCTCGTTCGGCTGGAAGAAAAGCTTGAGCTCGCGCTCGGCGCTCTCAGGCGAGTCCGACGAGTGGATTATATTGAGTCCAGTATGCATGCAATAGTCCCCGCGAATGGTTCCCGGCAGGGATTCGCACACGGCGGTCGGACCGCACAGACGGCGCACCAGCTGTATCGCGTCGTCGCCCTCGATCACCATCGCGACAACGGGTCCCGAGGTAATATATGAAATAAGCTCATCGTAAAACGATTTGCCCTTATGCTCCGCATAATGCGTTGCCGCCATAAGGGGCGGAATATTCATCACCTTGAGCGCGACGATGTTGAGTCCCTTTCTCTCGAAACGGGCAAGCACGTCGCCCACAATCCTGCGCTGAAGCACTCCCGGCTTCAGCATGGCAAAGGTTCTTTGAATTGCCATATATCCTCCATAAAAAAGTATCGTATTCTATTATATTTTGCGGACTTTGAGAACAGTCCGAAGCGTCACGCAAAGAAGTATGACGCATCCTCCCAGCACCGCGCGAGGAGAGGGCAATTCGCCGATGAAGATCGCGACCCAAACCGGGTTCATCACCGGCTCGATCATGGTAATGAGCGCCGTGCTTATCGCCGATACGCCGCGGACCCCCCTGCCGTACAACAGGGAGGGAATGCCCATCTGGAAAACGCCAAGAAGCACGAGCCCGGTCATGCCGGTAACGGACGGAACGCCGGACGTGAAGATGAACGGCAGCGCGAAAACGAAGGTGATGATATGCGCGAGGAGGAAGGAATCCAGGGGACGCCCTTCCTTTTGCCGACGCATGAAAATGGTCGTAAGGGCGAAGGTTACGCCCGAGGCAACCGCAAGCAAATTTCCAATATTCGCGCTGAAGCTGAGATCGTCGAGGAAGAACAGGATCATCCCGGCGAAGACTCCCGCGATGGCGATCCAGTCGCCGAATCCCGTTTTCTCGCCGCCGAGGAGCCAGCGACCGAGAATCACGATGAATACAGGCTCGGTGTACTGAAGGAGCACGGCGTTCGCCGAGGTCGTCATCTTGTTGGCGAACATGAAAAGGATCATCGTCGCGCTGTACATGAGCGCGGCCATGATCTGGTCGAGGCTGAAGGTAAAACGGGGCTTCCTGATGACGACGAGCATCGTGAGCATGCCGACCAGGCTGCGGATTCCGGCGATGGCGAAGGGATCCCAGGAAACGAGCTTAACCAAAAAACCCGCGGTACTCCACAGGATGGAACAAAAAACGAGGGAGGCTACCGCCGAACCCTTTGAGTCGCGAATCATGATGTATCCCTTTCCTTACGTGCGCGGCGCGGTATCGCGGGAGGCTATCGTCCTTGAGACTGCGTAATCGAGCGCTTCGGCGAACATCGCGTCGTCAGGGCGCTTGATGAGGCCCGCTTCCATAAGGAGCCGGCTTGAGTCGCGCGACAGGGCTATATCTGCCATCGCGCGGTCGTATACTTCCTGCCAGGAAAGAGTAACGCGCGCGACGCCTTCCTTGATGGCCTGCATCGCGACGTCCGCGGCCTCGACCGCGAAGACCTCGGTGTCATCCATCGTCACGACGATGTGGTCCTGAGCGATTCCCTTTTTCTCGGAATAGTCGGCGATCGAATGCGCGCACGCGATCGCCATGCCATCGGTTATCTTCCGGCTCCGCACGAGAAGCGCGCCCTTCAGTATCCCGGGAAAGCACACGGAGTTGTTCACCTGGTTCGGGAAATCGCCGCGACCGGTCGCGACGATGAACGCGCCTGCCGCCTTCGCGTCGTGCGGCCAAATCTCGGGGATGGGGTTGGCGCAGGTAAACACGATCGATTTAGGCGCCATCGAGGCGATCCATTCCTTTTTGACGGTATCGGGCCCGGGAGCGGAAAGCGCGATGAGCACGTCCGCGCCGCGCATAGCCTGCGCGATATCGGTAACGCGACCGGGATTGGTCTTAAGGCAAAGCTCCCGCTGGCGGGAAAAGCGCGGGTCGTTCATGATGTCATCGCGCCCCGCGTGGAGCGCGCCCGAGACGTCGAACATGATCATCTTTGCGGGATCGCCGCCGTCCGCGTGTATGAGCCGGGCGATCGAGGTATTCGCCGCGCCCGCCCCGAGAAGGACGATTCGGGCGTCCGCGAGTTTCTTGCCGGCGAGCTTGAGCGCGTTGAGGAGCCCGGCGAGCGTGATGCACGCAGTCCCCTGCGCATCGTCGTGCCATACCGGGATATCGCAGGAGTCGCGAAGCTCGTCGAGCACGCGATAGCAGTCGGGCTGGCTTATGTCCTCGAGATTGACCGCGCCAACCGAAGGCTCGAGCATGTGCACGAAGTCGATGACCTTTTGCGCCGAAGGGGTGCCCGCGGGAAGACCAAGTCGCTCCACTTCGTCAGGCCGTACGCGTGAATCGACGCACAGCGCGATGGAATCGACGCCGCCCAGATGCTTCATGAGCATCGCCTTTCCCTCCATGACGCCAAGCCCGCCGGGTGGGGTGCAGTCGCCGTCACCGAGGACGCGGGTGGAATTGCTCACGACCGCGACGAGATTACCGCGATTCGAAAGGGTAAACGATTTATCGTTGTCGTCTCGAATGCCGGTGGAAACGGCCGAAACGCCGGGGGTATACCAGGCATTGAACCAGTTGAGTCCGTATATGCCGCACTTGGGCAGGGTTTGCATCTTGCCGCCGTAAAACTCATGCGCCTTCAGGGAGAGTTCCTTCAGGAAAAGCGTCTTTGCGCGGGCCTTCTCGTCCTCGGTAAAATCCGGGGGGAAGGCGGCGGCGAGGTTGTCCAGGGATGGATCGATATTCATAACAGTAAAAATAGCACGAAAACGGGCTCTACTTCAACCGCTCAAGTTCGCCATTCATGGTGCGTCCCGACTTGCCCATCGCGTCGGCCAGACCCTTGAATTCCGACATCACGTCCTTGAGGCCGTCAAGCATCAGGCTCATCGCGGTAATACCGTCGAAAACGCGGCTCGCGATCATGTCGAGCTCTCCCATCGACTGTGCGATGGTCCCGGCCCCTTCGGCCATGAGGCCCGAATCGCGGGTAACGCCGTTTGAGACTTCCTGAAGCGCGTTCATCGTCTCCAGAACCTCGTGGGTTTCGCGGTTCGATTTCATCAAGCCCGAGGAAAAACCATTCATCGTTTCCGAGACCCTGCGGATATCGGACGTCATCGCGGTGAACGCCTCGTCAAGCTGACCGCTCGAACTTGCCATCAAGGTGATGTTTTCGATTATTTCCTCGATCGATTCGCTTATCTCGCGCGAGCTTTCAGAGCTTGCTTCCGCGAGCTTGGTGATTTCCTCGGCGACGACGGCAAAGCCCTTTCCGGATTCGCCCGCGTGCGCGGCCTCAATCGCGGCGTTAAGCGCGAGCATATTCGTCTGCTCGGCGATATTTTCGATAACTTCGGCCATGCCATTGATTCGCGAGATGCTGTCGCTGATCAGATTGATAGACTGATACGTGGAACTGAAAAGCGCCTGTCCGGTCTCCGACGAGCGCACGAGGTCCTCGACGACCTTTCCGTCGCGAACGGCGGCATCCGCCATCTCGCCGATCGACGCGATCATGCCGTTCACCGACGACATCGAGCCCTCGACTACCGTCGTCTGATTATTGATTCCCGTATCAAGGTGATTAAGCCCCGAGGTAACGTGCTCAAGCGCGGACTTGACGCCCTTGACATGCTGCTCGAGAACCGTAACCTCGTTTCGGATGCTCTCGATAAAACCGTCAACGACCTCGAAGGTCGAGGAGGTATTGTCCAACGAGGCCGAAAGGCGCGCGCTTGAATCCATATTGACCGACACCTCGCCCCGAATCGTGTCGACAACATCCTTGATCCTCACGAGAAAATCCTTCGTCCGGCACAAAAGATCATCGTCGCGATCCTGGTCGATCGTATCGAGGCACGCATCATAGTTACCCGTGGAGACCGAATCGAGAAGCGACGAAAATCGGCGGGTAACCCGCGAAACAGAGCGGGAAAGAAGCCACACGGCGACAAGCCCGAGAAACCAGGTGCAGATGATGATGAGGCCCGCGATCAGGAACGAGAGCGTTCGGTAATTCCGGATCGCCGTTCCGACGACGGGCAAGGCCGCGCGGATGTCTTCCCGCGAGCGCACGACCGAATCCGAGAGGGAATCGACCAAGCGGAGATATTCGCTCGCATCCGAAAGACTTTTATACGAATCGATAACGGTGCGGGAACCTTCTTCCACCGCCGCCCTCGACGCCGCGAGCGATGAGACGACCTTCGAGACGGACGCGCTTCGCCTGCCGATATACGAAAGAGTGTCGACGCGAGAGAAAGCGAGCGAGACGTCGGATACCGCGCCTTCGAGCGCGGTAGGGGCGCTCTCGTTCGGTGCGGTCACGCTCCGGTACGCTTCCGCGCGAAGGGATGCAAGCGCTGAATCGAGCTCGCCAAAGGCGTCGTAATCGGATTGCAGGCGGTTGGTAGGCGCGACGACCAGGAGAAATACGCCCGCGGTGCAGCAAAGAAGCATTGCGATCGCGATCGCGAAAAGCGCGAATTTCGAAGTGGATTTCATCTATAAAAGCCCTTTACAGAAAGAGACAATATTCTTACAGTATACGATATGAAATTGCTCCATACCGGCGATCTGCATCTTGGAAAGAGCCTTCATGAATCCTCCTTGATCGAAGACCAGAAAAGCATGCTGGATCAGCTCAGGGCGGCACTCTCACGGGACGAGTACGCGGCGCTTGTCATCGCGGGAGACGTGTACGATCGCACGATTCCCCCTACCGACGCGGTAGAGCTTTTCAGTTCGTTTCTCGCGCGCGTGAGACGGGAATCGCCCGCCCTGGAGATCTGCGTCATCCCGGGAAACCACGATTCGTCGCAACGCCTTTCCTTCGCGAGCCGGATACTCCGAGAGCAGCACATCCATATTATCTGCAATCCGGAAGAATCCTTTATTCCTATTATAACAGAAAAGGACGGAAAGCGGCTAGCATTATTCCTGCTCCCCTTCCTCGCGCCCGGAACCCTTTCCCCTGAGACCCCGCGCGGCGCGTCCAAAGCGCCAAACGAACTCGATTTTTCCGCCGAAGAAAAAGCGCCGTTTCTCGCCACGCAAGCTGATCTCGCGCGTGAGGCATCAAGAAGGCTTTCCCTGGCGCTGAAACGACCTGAGCTCGCCGGTATCCCCTCGGTGCTCGTCGCGCATCTTTTCGCGCAAAACGGGCGAAGCTCCGAGTCGGAGCGCGTTTTTCTCGGAACCGCCGAGGAAGTAGACCCCGCACTTTTCTCGGGTTTCAGCTACGTCGCCCTCGGGCACCTTCATCGTCAGCAGAAGGTTACGGAACGGATTCGTTACTCGGGCTCACCCCTCGCCTACGCCTTCGACGAGGCGGGCGCCGAAAAAGCCTTCCTATCGGTCGATATCGACTGCGAGAAAGAAGACTTTCCGGTGACGGTAACGCCGATTCCCGTAAAGCCGCAACGGAAGGTCTCGAGGCTCGAGGGAGCCTTCGAGGATTTTTACGCAAGGGGACGCTTCGATTCCTACGCCGCTGACTATCTCGAGATCTCGCTCACCGATACCGCCCTGGTCGCGAACCCGATGAACCTTTTGCGGCCAAAGTTTCCCTGGCTCCTTTCGCTCAGGCAGGGCGGTAACGCCGGGACCGCGGCGGATAACGGGGAAGCAGAGCCAGCCGCTGAAGAAAACGCGACGAAGCTTGATGCATCGCACCGTAACCCCGTAGGCGATTTCTGCCGCTTCGAGGAACTGATCGCCGGCTTCGTCGATCCCGGAAAGAAAGAGCTTTTTTCGAGTCTGCTCGCGGAGTGCGCCGATGAAACCTGAATTCCTCGCGCTCAAGAACTTCGGACCCTTCCGAGGCGAACACGCCGTCGACTTCACGGGCCTTGGCGACATATTCCTCGTCTACGGAAAAACCGGCGCGGGTAAAACCACGATCTTCGACGCGATCTCCTACGCGCTCTACGGCGAGGCTCCCGGAGACCGGAAGGGCATAGCACGCTCGATGCGAAGCCAATTCGCCGACGACGGGGACGAAAGCGCGGTCGCGTTCACCTTCGCGATCGCGGGAAAGCGCTGGCGCGTAACGCGCACCCTCCCCTTCGACACGATCGGCGTGCGGAGCGGCAAGCTCAAAACCGTCGCAGAGGAAGTGACGCTCGATGAATTTTGCGAAGGCACGTGGAAGGGCGCGTCCTCGACGAACAAGTCCGAGACCGATGGTCGAATCATCAATCTCATCGGACTTTCGTGCGAAGAGTTCTCGCGGATCATCCTTCTCCCCCAGGGGGAATTCGCGCGATTCTTGAAACTCAACTCGAACGAGCGAAAGGCGGTTCTCTCGAAGCTCTTTCCCGTCGGACGGTATGCGCAAGTCACCGCGCTCGCGCGCGATCACGCCAAAGCGCTCAAGGATCGCCTTCAGGCAACCTACGACGCGCTCGCCGCCCTTGAGGCTGAATTCGACCACACATCGTACGAGGCAACGCGCGTAGAGGTTTCACGCGCAATAGAAATCCTGAAAGCAAAGCGCGACTCGCTCCGAAACGACCTGGGATCGCGGTCCGCCGAGATGGAACGATTTCGCGCGTTCACGGAGAAAAAAAAGCGCTCCGACGATTTATCGGCGCGCCTCGCGGAGCTTGAAAGCGAACAGAAGTCGATCGCCGGTCTCCGCGAAAAGCTCGACGCAGCATCGCGCGCGGCGCCGATCGCCGTCAGGCTCGATTCCCTCGACGAAATCAGACGAAAGCTCTCCGCGGACTCAAGCGAGATCATTGCGGTCGAAAAGGAAAGGCAGGCGGAGCGAGATACCCTTTCAGACCTTGAATCCCGCGCCGACTTAATCGCGGGCATAGTGGAAGAGAAAAACCGCCTTTTCGTGCGAAAGGACCAACTCCGTGTCGCGGTCTCCATCGCGACGACGCTCGAAAACGATCTCGAGGAATATAAGGCGACGAAAAAGCGGCTCGAGGCCGCAGCGAAAAGAAAAGGCGAGCTCGACGCAGAAAGTGCGTCGCTTGCCAAACGCAGAAAGATTCTTGAGGCTGACCGTGCGGCGTTCGATAAACGCACTGAAGAGGGAACGCTTCAACGCGAGGCGCTTGAAAAAGCGAAACAGCTGAAGACGCTCGCCGATGAATACGCGATTGAAAAAAAATCAATCGCGGCTCATGAAGGCGCCCTTGCGAACGCCGCAGCGGACCTCGAAGTAAAACGCAAGGACGAGGCGATCGCGCGCGCCGAGCTTGAGGCTATCGAGGCTGAGTCGAAGAAGGCTCATATCGCGGAGACCGCACGCGCGCTCGCCGAAACCCTCGAGGAAGGAAGTCCTTGTCCCGTATGCGGATCGCTTTCGCATCCTTCGCCCGCGTTCCGCGGAAGCGTTGAAGCCTTCGACTACAACGACCGCATCGATGCGGGCAAGCGCCGCATCGAGCAGCTCGCCGCGCAGGCAATCACCCTCGAAAAAAACATGTCGTCGCGAGAGGCCGATCTCCGGAACGCGAAGTCGCGCCTTGACGTCATAATAAAAAAATATTGTGAATCCGACACCGCGTGCATCACGCCCGAGTCGATACCCTCCCCCGAGGGCGCGGCGACCTCCGTTCGCGAGGCGGCGAAGCGAATGCAGGACGCCTCTGACGCGATCAACCAATCGAGAATCGCCGCGCGCGAATGTGATGGGATCGACGAACGCGCAATCGAGATCGCGGGCGAAATGGACGGCATATCCCGTACGCTCATTGACCTTGAGCGGCTTGCGGCCGGCCAGAAGGCCGAGACCGCGCAAAAGACGGCGCGATACCGCGAGGCCTTTCCCGACGGAGACGCCCCCGCAGATCCCTCTGACTCCCTCGAGCGCTGCGAGGCTCGCATCCTCGCCATCGAGGCGGAGATAAACGCGCACGAGGAAAAACTTTCCGCCTCACGCGCGCGACTTTCGGGTCTTTCTGCCAGGCTTGAAGCGATCGATCGTGCGGTCGGCGAAAGCAAGAAGGCCCTTGCGCTGGCGGAAGGCGCGCTCGAAGACGAATTGGCAGCCGCTGGATTTGCCAACCCCTCCGCTGTCAGGGCCGCCGCTCTTACGGGCGAGGAACGAGCCGCGATCGATACCCGCGTCAGGGAATTCGACCGAATGCTCGCCGAGACGAAAGGACTCCTCGCAAGCCTCACCGCAGAGATAGCGCAATGGGACGGACCGACGACGGGTTACGGCGAGGCCGAGATAGAGGAAATCAGGCAAGGGATCGCTGAGACCGACGGCGATCTCGAGAAGGAAAACGCAGCGATAGCAACCCTCGACTCAACGAAGGCGCGGTACGACGCGCTCGAGCTCGAGCGCGCTACGCGATCCGCGGAAGCGGGCCGGATGGCGGCGCTCGCAAACGACCTTACCGGCGCGAACACCATCAAAACGAGCTTTGACGCATGGATTCTTGGCATGTACCTCGAGGAAATAACCGCATACGCAAACGAACGCCTGGAGCGGATGAGCGAAGGGCGTTACAGGATCCAGCTCAACGACAGTTATCGCAAGGGAAACGCCTTTGCGGGACTCGAGCTCGAGATACTCGACGCATACACCGGAAAGGCCCGCCCCTCCGCGACGCTTTCAGGCGGCGAAACCTTCATGACCTCCATCAGCCTCGCGCTCGGGCTCGCCGACTCAATTCAGTCGCGATCGGGCGGCATCCAGCTTGACGCAGTATTCATCGACGAGGGATTCGGATCGCTCGACGAGTCAAGCCTCGAGCGCGCGATAACCATACTCGACGAGATTCGCGACAGCCGCATGGTCGGCCTCATCTCGCACGTCGGCGAACTGCGTACCCGGATCCCGAACCGGATCGAGGTCATCAAGACGGTCGCGGGATCGAGCATCAGGAGAGAAATGAACACGCAAGGAGAGATATGATGCAAGCAAGCGCCCTTTTCACGGATTTCTACGAACTCACGATGGCTCAAGGATACTGGAAACTTGGAATGAATACCGCGTCGGTGTTCGACATGTTCTTCAGGCGCCAACCGTTCAAGGGAGGCTTCTCCGTCTTCGCGGGGCTCGAGCCGCTGCTCGAGAGCATCGAGAACTTCCGCTTTTCGAAAGAGGATATCGAGTGGCTCGCGTCCGTCGGTATTTTCGAAAGGGGATTCCTCGACTACCTTGCCGAATTCCGCTTTACCGGGGACATATGGGCGATGGACGAAGGCTGCATCGTTTTCCCGAACGAGCCGATCATCCGGGTGCACGCGAACGTCATTGAGGCCGCGATCATCGAAGGCCTTGTCCTCAACACGATCAACTTCCAGAGCCTTATCGCGACGAAAACGGCGCGGGTGTGGCTCGCCGCGCGCAAGGGATCGATCATGGAGTTCGGCCTGCGCCGCGCTCAAGGAACCGACGGGGCAATGAGCGCGAGCAGGGCGGCGTACATAGGCGGCGCCGCGGGAACGAGCAACGCGCTAGCGGGAAAAAAATACGGCATCCCGGTCATGGGAACCATGGCGCATTCATGGGTCATGTCCTTCCCTTCCGAGGAAATGGCCTTCGACGCGTACGCGCGGATCTATCCCGATAAATCGGTATTCCTCATCGATACGTATAACACCCTCGATTCGGGCATTGTCTCCGCTATAGCGTCGGGCCGTAAGCTCGCCGCGAAGGGAAGATCCTTCGGCGTCAGGCTCGACTCAGGCGACATCCAGTACCTGAGCACGGAGGTTCGCAAGGCGCTCGACGACGCGGGATGCGACAACGCGACGATCACCGTCTCGAACGAGCTGACCGAGGAAATAATCGAGTCGCTGGTCCTGAACCAGGCGCCCATCGATAGCTGGGGCGTCGGGACGCACCTCGTCACCGGGGGATCCGAGTCCTCGTTTACCGGGGTCTATAAACTCGCCGCGAAGGCCGATGGCGCGATTGTCTCCGGGGTCGGCGAAACGCAAACGCTCCGGCCGACAATGAAGCTTTCCGACAATCCCGACAAGATGACCAATCCCGGGGTAAAGCAAGTTTGGAGGCTCTATCACGAGGACGGCTCGATCAAGGCAGACGTACTCGCGCTCGATGACGAAGTGATCGGCGCAGGCGTCCCGACGCGATATTTCCACCCCTCGAACGATTACCAGAACTTCATGTTTATCGCCTCGAAGGTACAGCCCTTACTCTCGAAAAAGATGATCGCCGGGAAGCGGTACGGCACAGCCCCGACGCTCGATGAGATACGCATGCGCGTCCGCTCGGGACTCGAGGAGCTCGACCGGAGCTACAAGCGCATACTGAATCCGCACCTCTTCAAGGTATCGCTCACCGAACGTCTGCGCGACCTCAAGGAAGAATTCCTCATGGGTCACCGGAAGAACGGGTAAGGCATTGGATCCCATGAACTAAAATCCCTTTTTTCTCCCTTTTCCATGCAAAATGGACACGGATTTTCTATACTTAGCTTATGGATAACCGCGCACAGCCGGAAGCGTCAGGCACAAAAGCGCCTGACCTGATGCATTCTATCGAGGAATACTATCTCCCCCGCCATCTCGTCAAGGCAATTTACGATATTGGACATATCCCGGCGCACTCGCGCGAGGGCCAAGTCGGTGTCGGCTTTATCGATATCGCGGACTATACCCGTATCTCAAAATTCCTCAGTCCAAAGGAAAACCAGGTACTCTTGAACGGACTGTATACCGCTTTCCAGATCGTGCTCGAGCGACATGGCGGCTTTCTCAACAAAATCGAGGGAGACTCGATGATGTTCCACTTCGACGACATCATCGACAAAAGGCTCTGGAATCTGGATCACGACCAGCGCGTTGCGTTCATCGCGCGCGAGCTATTCTGCACCTGCGTGGAGATGCAGCGCGTGTGCATCCATTTCAACCACGCGGACGTCGAATTCCTCAACGCTTCGGCCTCGGAAGAGGCACGGACCGCGCTCAGCGACGCGTACGAGATCATCAAGGCCCTTCGCTCGAAGAATGACATCTCCTCGACGCTTTTCGCGTTCTTCCAGATCAGGATCCGTATCGGCGCGAACCTCGGCGAGGTTACCATCGGGAACTTCGGCCCCGGTGGCTCGAAGCATTGGGACATCATAGGGTTACCGGTCATCAACGCGAAACGGATGGAATCAACCGCGCCGATCGGAGGCTTGCGCATCTCGTCGGAGTTCTTCGAGATCCTCAAGGCAAGCGGCCTCGCCGACGATTACTACAAACGCTTCCGCGTGGAGGCAAAAAATCTTGGGAGCGTCTACCAGAATATCCGATGGGACGACCTCTACCGGTTCCGCGAGGTAGTGGTCCAGGATAAAAAAGGCGCGTCGTATAAAACCTACAGCGTGCAAGTCTATCCTGCCTTGCCCGAATCGATCGCACGACAAACGGAGGAACTTCTCAACCATGGAGCGCAGGGCGTGCGCGAGATCCTCGAGTTCTTCCGGTATTATCGGGCGAACCAGTACGTAATCGACCGCGTCGAAAAACTCCTCGAGTCGAAGGGGGTCATCTTCCGGAAGGACGAAATCCTAACCATGATTTCCCCGAAGATCGCGAGCGCGAAGAAGGAAACGGGAACCAGGCTCAACCTCTTCAAGATCCTGAGCTATATGGACGAATACCTCGATTACGTGCAGGCGATCCCGAACGACGCCGAATTGCCCGACTTCCTCTGCTACAGCCAATACATGACGCACAAAAAGGAAATCATGATTTCCTTCTACGAGAAGCGCAAGCAGATGCTACTCCAGAAAACGTATTTTATCGACGTGGTCGTGCAGCTCGTCTACGCGAGTATCGAGTCGTCAATCCTCGAATACCAGATCAAGCAAAAGGAAGCCGCCGAGCCCGAGGAGGCGGAGCTTCTGTAGGCTTTGCGTCGGGCGCTTAGGTATGCTAGTATACTGCCCATAGAGGATCAAGCACCATGCCGAACGCAGATACTTCGCGCCTTACGCGGCTTTTTCTCCGCTTCGCGTTTTCAGTCTCCCTCTTCCTCATAGCCGCCCTCCTCGGGACTTGGGGCACACCGACGTGGTTCAGTCTCTTCCCGCTTTCCTCAGGCTTCCGTTTTCTCATCGCGATCGGCGTGTGGAGCCTTTCGCTTGCGCTGTACCTCGCCGCCCGAATGCTGTCGATCTTTCATTCTTCGGCGTTTAATCGAGTAACCGCCTTCTCGCTTTCATTTCTCCCGGTCCCGGTTTTCGCGATATTGGTACTCTCAGGGAAAAGCATTCAAGCGCTCGGGAGTCTCGCGTCATTTCAGGACCTCGCAACCTGGGGGGGCGTCACCGCGCTTGCCGTTCGAACCGGTACGGGAGGCCAGATCCACCGGAAATACCGCCAGAGCCTAAAGTTGACACGTTGCCTTGCGGCGTTCTTTTTCGTCACTGCGGCGGTATGCTTAATCCCGGGAGTGCCGGCTATCGTGATCATCGTCGCCCGCATTGTCGCCCTCGCGTTGTTTTGCTACGCTGCGCTCGTTCCCTCCGCGTCGGCCGATACGCCCTCCATCGACGAGGCGGTCCGGGTCTATCGGCTTACCCCACGCGAAAAGGAAATACTCGCGCTCCTCGTCACGGGAAAAACGAACGGCGAAATCGCCCGCGCGCTTTTCATCTCGCTTTCAACGGTAAAGACGCACGTCGCGTCGATTTTCGATAAAATGAGCGTGGGAAACCGGTTCGAGGTACTCGCTCGTTGCGGCGATGCGACGGCACAACCTCGGTCAATGGTATGAAGGATTCGCGCCATGCTAAAATCATACCGATGGTCGATGGCGGATGGATCGAAGGTCATGGTATTCTTCGCGTCATAAGGGGTTAACACCATGAAAAAAGCGCTACTCGCCATTCTTCCGTTCGTCGCCGCGTTCGCCATCGCCACCGGAAGCGTCGTCGTGTCTTGCGCTATCTCGTCGCCCGCGCGTACCTCGATCAATACCGGGGTAGACCAGGACGGCAGGATCTACTCAAACTTCGTCTTCACCCGAATCGATTCAGTTACGCTCATAAGCCTCCGCGATCGCTCGAAAAAGATCGAGCTCGCTGCCGGCTCATGGAGCTACGACGAAACGACAAGCGAGCTCACGATACGGGAGAACGCGAACCCGAAGGACCATGTCGTTCACATCGAAGGAAGCTACCGTCGCCCCCCCGCTCTCATCCTCAACGCGATCTCGGATCCGGAAAGCCTTCTTGTCATACTCGACCGGCGACTCGCGGTCGAGGGGTATGACTATACCTTCGATCCGGCGTCACGATGCCTGACGTTCAAAAATGACGTAAACCTCGATCGCTCATCCTGGTATATCAGCTACGACACGGAAATCGGTTCAGGCTGCATCGGGAATGGCAACGACTCCGATACGGAAAACGATATCATCGCGTACGCCGAGGCGGAAAAGCGATATAAGGCGCTCAAGCGCTTTTACGCATCGCGCTCCGATTTCTGGTTTATGGACAAAGGCGACGCGACTGACGGAAGCCCCGAACTCGTGCTCCGGAAGCCGACCGAAAAAGAATGGAACAATATGACCTTATATCCGGTTACCGTCCTCAAAGCGAGGCCCAATGCGTCAAACCGGAAACTCTCGAAGGAAATCGGCTTTAACGCGAATCTCCCCAAGGAGATCGCCATATCGGATACCGAAGGCCTGAAACTCATCCTGCGCATGATCGAGGAAAGCACGAAGGACGGAACCGTCAGGAAGAGCCTTACCGCGTCATACGAAAACGGCTCAGGCGATTCCTTCATCCTCCTTTCCCTGTCCCTGAATCCGGGAGAGCAAGACCATGAGGGAGACTATTCGATTAGTGACGAGACGGTCGATCTCGGGCTTCCCGTGCGCAAGCATACCGCATGGTGCATGCAGACCGGCAATCCGGAGGAAAAGCCCGTTCTCGCCCAGGTTATTTCGTGGACGTGGACCGACGGAACGGTGTACTACGCAGTCGACGGAAGCGCCGAAAGCGTGCCGCTCGTCGAATCGCTGATCAAAGAGGTTATCGCGTTCAGGAAAGGCAAGGGACGGTAAGGCGGTTCAAAACAGGTATCGAAGGTAACAGCTGCTCAGGTTCGTTCGCTCGTCGATGCTGGGCTTGTCCGAATATGAACCGAGCTTCGAGAAGAAGGAATTTGAAAGCCCTACCGCGATTTCCTCGCTGATGTTTCGCTCATACGATATATCGACGATGGTGATCATGCTCTTGCCGCCTGAACCGTAGTCAGGAACCGAGGCGGGAATCGTCTTCATGCCATACCAGGCGCATGAAAGGCGCAGGGAACCCGCAACTGGCTGGCTTGCCGCGATAGTGAATTTCACGCTGGGCCCGGTCGCAAGATCGTAATCGCGTCGTTCCTCGCCCTCGGAGGGTTCCGGCGCGTTTCCGTAGCGAAGGTAAATGCAATCGCTTGCCGCGACCGGCATCCAGCTCACGTGGGCCTGTATCTGGACCAATGCGTCGTTTGAATAGCGACGCTCGTGCTTGACGGTAAGGCCGAGGGCGGTCGTCGCGAAATTGATGTGGCTCGTGAAGAGAAAATCGTAGTGCAGGCTCATTCCGACCGTAGTGCGCCGTTCTTCGTCGTCGATCGGCGCGAATGAAGCGAGAAGCCCATCCGAGAAGAAAACGACCGAATGGTAGTTTTCCGCGAAGGTCATCGCCAGCTCCTGCGTGAAATGGCTATAGGGCGTCCTGGTCGCGTGCGCGTAAGGATCGCCGTAGACGAGACCATACCCGATATTGAAGGCAACCGCGCTTTCGGGAATATCCGCGTTGCGCTTTTCTTCATAATCGCTCCACTTGTTCATGAACCCCGCCTTGAGGCCAAGTTCACCGGAATGGATGCCCGATCCTTGATGCTGGGACTTGTCCCCGGTAACGAGGCCATTGAAGGCGTCCATCGGGCTTATCAGGAACGAGCCGGGAAGGTTCCGCGCCTCTGCCTCAAGATAAAGGCGGTGCAGCATCTCACCGACCGCGATCCCCCCCATAGGCGTCAGTACGAGATCGTTCCAGGAAGGGGTTTCGGTCTCATAGAAAAGCTCCCATGTAACGCTTCCGGTCAACGCGACGAGAGCCGATTCGCCGAAGGAAAGGCCGTTTGCCCGGCCCGCGATATAGTAAAACGAGCCTTGATACGGATGGCCGAGATGGTTCACGGAAAATTCATCCTGATCCCAAACCCATTTTGAGGTGCAGTTGGTCTGCATCGACTCGAAATCGACGCCGGTGGCGTAATCCGCCTTGCGTATAAAGCGGTTGATCGAGAAAAGTGCCAGATTGCTTACCTGCGCGTTCGCGTACGCGGCAAGATAATTTTTCCTGGGTTTGGAGTCGGCCTGCTCGATCGGCGCTACTTCGGTCGGTTCAGCAGTAGTTGATTCCGCATCGGTCGATTCCGCGAATGCCGACGAAAAGCACGCGCAAAAAAGCGCGAGCAACGCGATATGGGAAAAATGGCGCAATTTTTTACCTCTTTACTATGGTACTTTTACGCTACCATAGCAATTTTTGCGCCGTTTTTCAATCCGCATGCGCCTATTTCAGGTCATTCCAGCGCCTCGACAAAAAACAGCTTGATTCCCTCGTTCGGAAAGCGTTCCTTCAAGCCTGCGATAACCTTCCGCATCACGGAGACCGCGTCGTCCGCTACGTACGCGAAGAGCGCGAAATTAAGCTCGGGCCAGGTAACCGTACCGAGCTTTCGGTCGCCCTTTCCGCGACCCTCGATATCCGGGAATACCGTGTAAAGGATTCCGGGAAGGGCGGATTCAAGCCCCTCAATAATTTCTTCTTTAACCGACCGGTTCGCGATGATTTCAGCCCTGTACATAGGAATTCTCCTTGCGAAACTTTTTCGGCACGCCATTCCAGTGCTCGTTGATGATCGAATAGAGCACGGGTATGAAAAAGAGCGTGATGAGGGTGCTCGAGGTGAGACCGCCGAACACGGTCAAGCCTATTGGTTGGAGCATTACCGAGTTGGCCGACGGAAAGAACGCCATCGGGAACATACCAAGGAGCGTGGTGAGAGTAGTCATGAGCACGGGCCGAAGCCGGGACGTCGCCGCCTGAACGCAGGCCTCGCGCATCGGAACTCCCCGGGAGACAAGAAGGTTCGTCTGATCGACGAGAATGATTCCGTTATTGACCGCGATGCCGACGAGCATGACGAACCCGAGCGCGGTGAACATCGACAGATCCTGACCGGTCAGGAAGTATATCGCCACAACCCCAATCAAACCCAACGGGATCGTGAACATATTGATGAACGGATCCTTGAAGGACTCATAGGTTCCCGCCATGACCCCGTACACCAAGATAAGCGCCATCGAGATTATCAGGATGAATATCATCCCTTTTTCCGCGGTCTCCTTCCAGGAACCCTCGTAACTGAGCGTCACTCCCTCGGGAAGGATGATCGAGTCATCAATCGCCTTCTGGATATTTTCCTCGACGACGTTCGCGCGGGTCTTCGAAACGATATCCGCCTGGATATGAATGGTGCGCGTCTGGTCCTCGCGTTTGATGCTGACCGGTCCAACGCCCTTGTCGAGCTTCGCGAAATTGGACACGGCGACGCGTCCCGAGCTTCCGTTCACGTATATCTTCTCGAGGTCGGGCACCTTCGAGCGATCGGAATTCTGAAGGTAGAGCGTCACCGAGTATTCGTCACCGTGGCTTCGATACGTCGTCGCGGTTATCCCCTCGATGCACGCGTTGATCTCGTTCGCGACGGTCTTGACGTCCACGCCAAAGGAGTAAGCGCGATCACGATTGATCGAGACCTCAACCTGCGGCAAGCCTTCGCTCATGTCGATCGTCGCCTCCGACGTATCGGGAATATTCTCTTTCATGATCTTCACGATCGTGTTCGCCGTCGCGAGCGACTGTTCAAGGTCATCGCTCCTGAGCGCGATATCGATATCGGAACCGGACATCTGCCGGGACCTTCCGGCGGAAAAGCTGAGCTTGGCCGACGGATACTCGTCGAAATGCGCGCGGAACTTCCGCTTTACCGATTCCATGTCGTCGATCTGCTTGTCAGCATCGGGCAGTTGCACGGAAATGCTTCCATAATATGACTTGTCGGCGGAATTGCGGCCACCCGCCGTTCCAACCGACGTGATTATCGTCTCGTATCCCTTTATTTCCTCGCGCGCGATCGCCTCAAGCTGCTGCATGATCGCGTTCGTTTCCTCAAGCTTCGTTCCGAGCGGGAGCTCCGCCTCGAGCGTTACGGAATCATCGCTCATATTCGGTATGAGCTTCAGGTTGAGCCGGGTGAGCATGGCGCAGCTCAGGACGAACATCCCGATAACCACGATAACGGTCGCCATTCGGTGGCGCATCACGTATTTGAGCGCGTTCGTGTATGCCTGAGTCAATCGGTCTATAAAGCCCTCGACCGACCCGTCGCCCTTTATGAGCAACTCGTTCTTAAGCGGCTTTTCCTTCCGCGTCACGATGACGAGGAATTTGCTCGTGAGAACCGGCACGAGGAAAAGCGCGACGAAAAGGCTCGAAATGAGCGCGATAATGATCGTAAAGATAAGATCCGAGAACATCTGCCCGAGCATGCCAAGGTCGCTCTTGAAGAAGATGATCGGGATAAACACGCACACCGTGGTGAGATTTCCCGAAAAAACGGAAGCGAACATCTCCTGCGTCCCGATCATCGCCGCAACCGCCGGTTTCGTGCCGCGCTCGCGGTATTGATATATGTTCTCGAGCACAACGACCGACGCGTCGACGACCATTCCGACGCCGAGGATCAAGCCCGTAAGCGTCATCATGTTCAGGGTAATCCCGGCGAAGCGCATGCAAAGAAGCGTGATCATGATCGAAAACGGGATGGATATTCCCATTATCATGGTGCTTTTGATATTACGGAGGAAAAGAAAAAGTATAAGCATAGCGAGAAGCGCGCCCTGCCAGGCCGAATCGAGCAGCGACGCGATCGTGCTTCTGATCTGCTCGCTCGAATCCGATACGATCTCGAGCGTAACGTCGGCAGGAATGATCTTCCGGATATCGTCGAGTTTCGCGTATACGGCGTCTGCCACGCTCACGGTATTCGAGCCGCTTTGCTTGGTAACGGAAACGTAAACGCCTGACTCGCCGTTTATGTATACATATGAACTTACGTCCTCATAGCCAAGCTCCGCTTTCCCGATATCGGAGAGACGAACCACGTAACCGTTCTTTGTCGCGACGATCGCGTCGTTTATCTCGGCGATGCTCGAGAACTCCCCTACGGTTCGCACGAGGTAATTCTTTGAACCCTCGGATATGCGCCCGCCGCCAAGTTCGATATTCTGCGCCGCAAGCGATGACGCGACCTCGGTCATCGTGAGGCCGTACGCCTCAAGCCTGTTCTGCGAGATATCGACGCGAACTATTTCCGTGCGTCCGCCCGACGAGCTCGCCCGCGCGACCCCGTTCGCCTGCTGCAGGCGATCGACGATATAGTCATTCGCGATTTTCTTGAGGTCCTCAGGCGTCCGGTTTCCGCGAACGGCGATCCTGATGATCGGCCAAGAGGACGAGTCGAACTTCATGATCTGCGGGGTATCACACTCGTCGGGAAGGCTCCGTTTCACCTTGTCGATCTTGTCTCGAATATCGTTGGTCGCCGCGTCAAGATCGGTCCCGTAGTTAAACTCGAGCTTGATATTCGACGACGCCTCAGACGAGGTCGACGTTATCTCCTTCAGGTTGGAAAGACCAGTCAGGCTCGATTCCAGGATCTTCGTCACCGACTTCTCGACGGACTCAGGGCCTGCGGAAGCGTAGGTCGTGGACACGTTGATGACCGGCATGCTTATCTCGGGGAAAAGATCAATTGCCACGTTTGTGAGCGCGTAAAGGCTCATTACGCCGATTATCGCGAACACGATCACGGTGAGGACGGGATGCTTGACGACCTTGGTCGAAAGGCTCATTTATCGCCTCCCTTTTCAGTTTTACCGCCACCTTCGTCCTTCGCGGCTTTATCGCCAGAGGCGCCGATATCCCTGATCTTCGCGCCGTCGGAAAGGACGGTAACGCCCTGCAACGCGACGCGATCACCCTCGTTGAGACAGGAGAGAACCTGCGAGACTCCGTCAACCGTGACGCCGCGCTTAACCTCGCGCTTCGATACCGTTGAGTCGTCATTGACGGCATACACGTAATACTTGTCGTAGTTTTGCACGATCACGTCCTCGGGAACCGTCACCGCGCCGCGCGCCACCGTCGTATAGAGCTTTATCTTCGCGAACATGCCCGCGTTGATGCGGCTATCCTCGTCGTCGAACGAAAGGAACACTTCCTTGGTGCGCGAGATCGAATCGACAAGCGGCGAGACGCGGAAAATGGTCGCCGGAAACTCGATGCCGGGATACGCCTCGAAGCTGACGATCGCGCGAAGGCCAACCTTGAGGACGGCGATCTCACGCTCGGGAATCTTCGCGGTAACCTGCAAGTTCGATATATCGCCGATGACCGCGATGACCGTTCCCGTGGAAACGGTCGCTCCGACCTTCTCGGGCATCGAGGTAACCGTTCCCGAGATCGGCGCGTACACCTGGCTCAGCGCGTACGAGGATCCAGGCTTTGAAGGATCGACCGCGGCGATCCTGTCGCCCTTTCTGACGTTCGACCCGAGATGCGCGTTGATCCTCACGAGCTTTCCGCTGATGTCAGGAAATACCTCAACCGTGTTATCGGCCTCGACGTCGCCGTTTATCTCGAGATAGGAATGAAGGTCTCCCTTCTTCGCGACGACCGAGGTTATCCTGAACACGGTCTCTTGGGCATTTCCCTTTCCGGGTTGTCCGGGTCCTTGCTTGTTCGATTTGGGTATAAACGCAACAAGCGCGATCAGGACGACGAAGACCGCGATCAGTATCAAATTCTTTCGTTTCATTATTTACCTCCCGAGCGTCCCGAACGGGACGCCTACGGCATATTCAAGTTCAAGCACCGCCGCGATGAGCGTGTACTCCTCTTTCTTGAGCGAAACCTTCGCTTCCACAAGCGAATCGGACGCGGCCTGCAGGCTCAGGATATCCTTCGTGCCATGCCGGTACGCGTCCTCGGTCAGCGCGTAATTCCGCTCCGCGAGCGTTACCCCAAGCGTGCGCGCCTTTATCGAGGCGCGCGAGTTCTCGATAGTGCGCGAAATGGTTTCGCGTTCCAGCCGCTCGGAAACCCGCGCGTCCGCGAGCTCGAGCTCCGCGTCACGAACGGAATCCTTCGCCGCGCGGATCGTCTCCGCGTCGGAAGAAAACGGCAGGAAACCGTCGAGCGCGAAGGTTACCGAGGCAGAAACGGAACCCGCGTCCTCCCATTCGGAACCCTCGACGTCGGTCTTCGAGGGCTTATAGGCATAGCCAAGCGAGAGGGTCGGGGTGCGAAGGCTAACCGCGGTAATGTCCTTTTGAACCTTCGCTACCTCGAGTGATTTTTCAAGCTTGGCCACCGAAGGCGAAACCCCGTTTACCCCGGTAAGATCAATATCGCCGAGCGCAAGCGCGTCGTCAAGCGATCCTTCAAGGGAAATCTCCTCGTTTTGGTCGATCCCGATAAGCCGCTTGAAGCTCGCCATATCGTTGGTGAGCGCGTTCTTCGCGGATTCGAGCTCCGGTTTGAGGTTTTCAAGCGTAACCTGCGCGGAAAGGAGATCGACCTCGGGCACGAGCCCCGCCCGTTGCTTTTCGAGGGTCTGCTCGTATTGCTTCCGGGCCGTCGCGACGGTAGCCTCGCTGAGACTGGCGTTCTCGCGCTCGTAGATAAGCGTGTAAAACGCCTTTCGAACGGAAAGCTCGACGTCGCGGATCGCGGTCTCGCGCGTAATGCGCCCCGCCTCGTAATCGAGCTTCACCTTCTCGATCGACTTGATTACCGCGGGCGATATCCCGAGCGAAGCCGAAACCGAGCCATAGTAGGACTGTACGTCCGTAGCGCTCGAGCGGGAAACGCCCGCCCCCGCGTCAAGCGACGGGACGAACACGTTCCACGCGGAAGAGGCCTTTCGCCCGAGCGCGTCATAGGCTATTTTGTTGCGTTCGACGGTTATATTGCGCGCAAGCGCGGTTTCCACAGCCTTGTCGACGGTAAGTACCGTCTCCGCGCCGAGAAGGTTAGCCGTTAAGGCGATAAGCCCAAGCGCGGCAAGAAAAGGTTTCATACGTCGGATACTCCTTGTCTATCATTGGTTCGAGGATACACATTAGCGACACGGCGAGACATAAACACGCGATGAAGGATTTATAATATCTTGTTATATCCTGCCTCGAAGGCGCTCTGTAGCATTGCACGAAGGCGCCGAGGTAGTATATTTTTACCCTGAAGGAAGGATTGGGAAACGGAATGAAGGCAAAGATCCTGATTATAGAAGACGTGGCGGAACTCGCCGACCTCATCGCGCTCTACCTCGGCAAGGAAGGCATGGAAACCGTCAAGGCCGAAACCGCCGAGCTCGCGCTCGAAAGGCTCAAGACCTGGACGCCCGATCTCGTAATCCTCGACATCAACCTGCCGGGCATGGACGGATTTGAATTCCTCGGGCGATTTCGGAAGAACCACGCGACGCCGGTGCTCATCGTCTCGGCCCGAAACGCCGACGAGGACATCATCGCGGGGCTTGGGTACGGCGCGGATGAATTCGTCACGAAGCCGTTCTCGCCCCGAGTCCTCGTGGCCCGCGTCCGCGCGCTCATCAGAAGGGCCCAAGACGCCCAGCAAAGCGAGGGAGAGTCGCACGTCGACTTCGGCCCCTACACCCTCCTCACGAATTCCTGCATTCTGAAAAAGGGAAGCGAGCGCATAAACCTTTCCGCAAAGGAATACGAGGTTCTCGCCTACCTCGCCTCGAACACGGGCAAGCCGCTTACCCCCGAGGCGATATACTCAGGGGTATGGAAAAACGCCTATGGCGACATAACGGCGGTTGCCGTATACATCCAGCGCTTGCGTAAAAAGATAGAGGATGACCCCTCAAACCCGCGCTACATAGAAACCGTCTTCGGCATGGGGTACCGTTTTTGCGGAGAAGAAAGCGGCGCAGCAAAGGGAGTCGACGGCCAATGAAGATACGAACCCAGTTTTTTTTCCTGATAAGCGGCATACTCTTCATACCCTTTCTGGTGATCGCGACCATCGCCCTTACGGACTATTACGGATCGCTCGAACGATCGATCGTGCCGGGCTACAGCGAGATCAGCGCGATCACCGCAACCGAGATCGACAAGGAATCATGGAACCGCCTTTCCGCCTACCTCGCGCGCAAACCGGACCGCGTCGACAACATCGTGCTCGACCGCAATCTCGTGATCCTTTATTCCACGATCCCGGAGTACAGTCAGCGGTCGACGCTGCCCGAAGCCGAGCTTATCGGCATGATCAGGAACTCCGACCAGCGTTACCTTTTCCAGTTCGACAAACCCCTGATGAAGGGAACCCCCGACGTCATGGTGCTAACCCGCGTACTCAGGAGAAACCACCGTCCCCCGGACCCGTTCGTCAGGGTATTGCGATCGCTCGTCATCGTGCTTGCCACCCTCTTTACCTTCGCGGGCGCGATGACCATCGCCATAGCCCGCTCGATCACGCGCTCGGTAACCGTCCTCGAGGAATCGACACGGAGGATCGCCGCCGGAGAGCTTGACCTCGCGATCGAGGCAAAGGGCAGCAACGAGATAACGTCGCTGACCGTCTCCCTCAACCGGATGCGCCTCGCGCTCAAGGACGAGCAGGCGCGCCGCTCGCGCTTCATCATGGGGGTGACGCACGACCTCAAGACCCCGCTTGCGCTCATCAAGGGATACGCCGAGGCGATATCGGACGGGATAGCGGACGACCCCGAGGCGATCAGAAAATCACTGGATATAGTCGGAACGAAGGTTGACCAGCTCGAGGGGATGATCGACGACCTCATCGGCTTCGTCAAACTCGATACGGGCGAGTGGCGGCAGCACCTCGAAAAACGAACGATCGCGCCGATACTCCGCTCGTTCGCGCACCGGATGACCGAGGACGCAAACCTGCTCGATCGGAATTTCGAAAGCGACATCAGCCTTCCGGAATCGGTATCCGCCCAGATCGACGTCCGACTCTTCCTCCGCGCGCTCGAGAACATCGCGAACAACGCGATCCGGTACACGCCCTCAGGCGGGACCGTCACCCTGCAGGCGCGTCTCGACGGAAGCGGCGATAAAAGCGCGGCCATCGTATCGGTAACCGATAACGGTAACGGCATCGCCGAAAGCGAACTGCCGCATATCTTCGATCTTTTTTATCGCGGAAGCTCGTCGCGCCGCGAGGAAGGCATGGGCCTCGGGCTTTCGATCGTCAAAAGCGTCGCCGACTCGCATGGATGGTCACTGGACGTAAAATCCGAAATCGGCAAGGGGACGGTCTTCTCGATCATTATTCCCCTCGCCTGACGCTTTCTAAAAACGCGCGGGAACCCCGCTGCCAAAAACGCGGGTCCCCTGCGAGGGAACGCCGCTCTCGCAACGCGACCCCCGCGCGCGTCACATCGCTACGCTTTCTTCGGCCAGCACAAACCGGCCTTGTCGCGCGCGCACTCGCCGGGCTTTCCGGAAAGCGTGCACTGATAGCAGATCTCGTTCGGCGCGCGGTCCTCGACCTTCCAGAGCCGCACGTTCTCGAGCGTCACCCGCGCGATCTCGCCGAGCGCCTCCTCGGTGAGGAAGGCCTGATGCGAGGTCAGGAGCACGTTCGGGAACTGGATCAGACGCGCGAGCACGTCGTCCCGGATCGGGGCGAGGGACCAGTCCTCGAAGAAGTACTTGTCCTCCTCCTCGTACACGTCAAGCCCCGCTCCTCGTATGCGGCCGTCCTTGAGCGCCTCGATAAGCGCCTTCGAATCGATGAGCGCGCCGCGCCCGGTATTGATAAGGATAACCCCGCTTTTCATCAGCGCGAGGGTTCGCTCGTTTATCATGTAATGGTTCTCGGGCGTCAGCGGGCAATGGAGGCTGATGACGTCCGACTTCCGATAGAGCTCGTCGCGATCGACATAGCGCGCGCCGATGCTCGCGGCGAACGCCTGGTCCGGGTAGAGGTCGTCAAGGAGGATCTCCATCCCGAAGCCGTGCAGGATCGTCGCGAGAACCTTCCCGATCTTGCCCGTGCCGATGATGCCCGCAGTCTTACCATAGAGGTCACGGCCCACAAGACCCGCTAGCGCGAAGTTGCCGTCGCGCGTTCGGTTATACGCCGTGTGTATGCGCCGGTTCAGCGTCTGCAAAAGCGCGATCGCGTGCTCGGCGACCGCGTGCGGCGAATACGCCGGAACGCGCACCACGTGAAGGCGGTTCCAGACCGCCTCAAGGTCGACGTTGTTATAGCCCGCGCACCGAAGCGCGATAAGACCGACGCCGCCCGATACGAGCTTGTCCGCGACCGCGCGGTCGATATGGTCGTTCACGAACACGCACACGACGTCATGCCCTTCGGCAAGGCTCGCCGTCGCGATATCGAGGTGCCCTTCAAAGAAATCAAACTCAAAGTCGATGCCCTCGAACGAACCGTCGGATCGAGCGCGCTCGAAGTATTCGCGGTCGTAGGGCTTCGTGTCGAAGAACGCGATGCGCACGGTTTTTCTTTCAGCCATGGGAACCTCCGTCAGAATCAAATATACCACTTTTGTTGCGCATGGCAAACATAATCGGCGGCTTGGGCAAAAAAAAACGGCCACCGTAATCGGTAACCGTTTGGGCAATACTGGGATCGAACCAGTGACCCCTACCATGTCAAGGTAATACTCTAACCAGCTGAGCTAATTGCCCGAAACGCATTCGCGTTGCCGTGAATGCGTTGATAAATTACCCGTTTTTTTTATTTGCGTCAAGCCCTCGTAATGCGTATACTTCATGTATGCTTTCATTAACATATTGATAAAGGAGACACAATGAACACCGAACCAAAGTTTTTCGTCTGCAAAAAATGCGGCAACCTCGTCGGCACCATCCACGACTCGGGGGTACCCATGGTCTGCTGCGGTGAGGAAATGACCGAACTCAAGGCCAACACCGTCGACGCGTCCAAGGAAAAGCACGTGCCCGTCATCACCGTTTCCGGGAACGCCGTAACCGTAAAAATCGGCACGGTCGAGCATCCCATGACCGCCGAACATTACATCCAGTGGGTGTACCTCGAAACGGTCAAGGGCGGCCAGCGGAAAACCCTCAAGCCCGGCGACAAGCCCGAAGTGACCTTCGCGCTCACCGCCGACGACAAGGCCATCGCCGCGTTCGAATACTGCAACCTCCACGGACTGTGGAAAGCGTCGGTATAACCGATTTCCGCATTTGCCCGCTTGACAAATTTCAAGCTATTTGCTAGATTTTCACCGTCGACGCGACGTCAAGTCGGGAAGGCTAAATGCGGCGATGGTGGAATTGGTAGACACGCTAGCTTGAGGTGCTAGTGGGGCGACCCATGGAAGTTCAAGTCTTCTTCGCCGCAAACACTTAAAAGTCCTTGCTTAGCAAGGACTTTTTTATTTTTCAGGGCGACCGTACAAACGGAGTTTCTGCGAAATTCGTAACCGTACACACACCCGTACACACGAGTGGGTCAAAGGAGATGAATATGGCAAGAGCTCCGTTTTCCGTTTCTGAACGCATCACCAAACGCGGCGTCTCGTGGGACGCGCGCTTCTTCGGAAGCGACGGCGCCGTCATCAAAACCATCCGCATCGCGGACGCAAAGAGCAGAAGCCAGGCGATCCGCAAAGCCCAAAGCCTCCTCGCCGAGGGCATTATCCCAAACGCCGAGAACCCCAACGCCCTCGACTACATCGCCTCGTTCTGGCGGCGCGACAGCGACTACGTCCAGGGCCGCGCGCTCCGCGGAAGGGTCATCTCGAACGACTACCTCTACATCAGCGCGCACATCGTCGCCAAACACGCCGCGCCCTTCCTCAAGGGCTTGCGCATGACCGACATCGACCTCAGGCGCGTCGAGGCCATGACCCTCAGCCTCGCGCGAGCGGGGATCGGGCCGCGCACCATCAACGCGACCATCCAGGCGATCCGCGTCCCCCTCACGTACTTCTCCCGCATGCACCGCATGCCCAACCCCCTCCAGTACCTCGACAAGCTCGCAGAAAACGAACGCGAACGCGGCATCCTCTCCCTCGACGAACTCTCCCTCCTCCTCAAAGTCCACACCGACGATCCCCGCGTCCGCGCCGGGGTCCTCCTCGCCGCCCTCTGCGGCCTCCGCCTCGGCGAAATCCGCGGACTTAAATGGGAGGACGTCGACCGCGACAATCACGTCATCAACATCCGCGGAAACTACGTCAGCCACGCCGAAGGACTCAAGAAACCGAAATGGGGTCACACCCGCGTCGTCCCGCTACCCACGCCCGTCATCGAATCCCTCGACCGATGCCGCATCCTCCCGTATGGCGACTCTCCGTATCTCCTCTGGAACGCCCAGCACATCGAGCATCCGGTTGACTCAGGGACCATCACCAAGGGCTTCTATGCCATGCTCAAGGAAATCGGCATCGACCGCGAAACCCGCGATAAGCGCTACCTCACCCTCCATAGCCTCAGGCACCTTTTCATCACCCTCTCGCGCGCGAACGGGATCCCGGACTACCTCGTCATGAAAATGGCCGGCCACAATAGCATCCAGATGACCGACCGGTATTCCAACCACGACACCCTCATCGACTTCAATGACGCTCGCTTGAAACTCGAGAAAAAGCTGCGGGTAGAAGAACGGAAACGGCAGGAGAAAGAGGTGGAGGAGGGGCATAAACCGGATGCGAAACCTGACCTACAGGCTATATCCGCCACCGGCAAGGTGGGATAGATCGAAACCCGCGACTTATTTGCTTAGCATGCATACTAGAAACTGTCATAATGTGACAGTTTCTAGTATGCGCAAAAACTGGGACGGACATTCCTTAAAAACCTCGAACACACCGTCTTTCCTGTGGCCTGAAGGTCAACAAACATACCTTGCCTCTCTCCCCCGGGATTTTTAGTTATCCCTCCTCCGTTCGGCAAAGTATGTTTGTTCCCCGGAAATCGATCGGCTGGGATTCTGAGTTTGCTCACCCTAGCGGCGCGGGCCTAACCGGCGCTTCAACCTGACTCGCTTCGCGCGTTCGCGCTCCGCTCGCAGGTTAAGCGGAGGTTAGGCCCGCGCCGAGCCTCCACCAATCCGCTTTTTGAAACCTTCCCGCGCCATTCTGTTGGTTCATCGAGTTACCCGCGCATCCTTGCGCGGGTAACCTTCATTCGAGGCCTCCGCGTTTCGGCCTCCTGGCCTCACGCTCCCGGCCCCTCATTCCGAGATATCTCCCAAAAGCGAGAGCGGCGGCATTACCGCATCCATTGCGGCTGTTCTCTGTACCCCTTGCCCGCGACCCTCCGGCAACGGCTTCCCCCGAAGGAAGCGATCCTCCGCCTCAGGCGCATTCGCGCCCTCGGCTTCGGAACGCTTCCTCTTTTTTTTTACCGAAGGTTGCCTCCGGGCCGCTCAAAGCACTATTGATGGTGACCGTTGCAGATGAGTGATATGGCCGTTATTCTGCTATGTTCCTGATCTTCCCCCAAACCCGACCGCGTTCCGCGGTCGGGTCCCTCGCGCCCAATATTTTTCCCTTCCGGAAAATAAAGCCCGGGGGGCGCGCGGTTCCGCTTGCACTTACTTGCTTTCATCGTTATGCGTCATTCCGGATATTCAAACATCGCCTTTCTTTATTTTCATTTATTATTCTTATTTTTTTTCTTTATCTGTCATCAGGAAAAAAAGAAATGAAAAGAATCAAAAAAAGAGTGCTACCGTGTATCATGGTGCACTCGATTGATCGAACTTGATATACTCGAAAGCACGCAACCGACCACTCATGACCCGTCATCTCCCATGCGACAGAATCAGTCGCAATGACGGAAGAAAGGCCGACTCATCGATTAGCGCAACGTGATTCCCTTCCAGTACCGCTTGTGACTGTCCCGGCCTTTGCGAAAGCCCATGCTTTCGAGATAAATCGAGAACATCCGTTGGCTGTATGGCTCCTCGCCTGCCTTTCGGCACCACTCGACGAACGCCGCGTACAACTCGCCCGAAGGCGTCTTCGCCGTCGCGCGGCCCTCAGTCTCGCAACGTTCGCCCAGGAAGCCGTTCACGATGTCCATGTCCTCCCGATACTCCGTGATCGCCGTCCGCATCTCCTCTGGTTCACCGAGTCCCTCCTTTTGCCAGAGGAGGCAGCCCTCGATCATCCAGTTGAGGATCCCGGACTTCTCCGCGCGGAGCTTATCCATCAGCTCCGGGTCGCGCTCCTCGCCGGATATTCGCACGGGAAACGGGATGATCTTAATACGCCGCCAGATCCCGTAGTCATTTCCCCGGATCGCCGGGCTCTGGTTCGTCGCCATGAAAACCTTGAACGTCGGAAGGAATTCGAAAAACTCCCCGTACAGGAACCGCGCGGTCATCGGGTCCTGCCCGGTAATCTGCTTGATGAGCGTTTCGCTCAAGTGCTGCCCTTCCTCGATCTCGTGCGTCGTAACGAAACGCGTGCCGCACAACCGGGCGATATCGTTTGAGATCGACTCGCCCCGCTTCTTCATGAAGGACTCAGGCTGCGCCGTCTTCGCGTAGTTCCCCAGGATCTCCGTAACGACGTTGAGAAACGTGCTCTTCCCGTTCGCCCCCGTGCCGAAGAGGATGAACATCGCCTGCTCGCTCATATCGCCGGTAAGCGCCCACCCGATCGCCCTCTGGAGAAAAGCGACCATACGCGCGTTTCCCGCCATGACGCGGCCCAGGAACCGGTCCCACTCCGCGTGCGTCGCGCCCCGCTCAAAGAGCGCGTTCGCGCATTTCGTGAGGAACGCCTTCCGCATCGGCTCATGGAGCGCCCCCGTCCTGAGGTCGATCGTCCCGTTGAGCGCGTTGAGCAGGAACGGATCGCGGTCCAGATCCATAGGCTCGATCTTGATGCTCCGTTCAAGCTGCGCGCTCATCAGTATCGCCTCGCGCCGCCTCAGGGACTCGCACTTGACGATCTGCGTCTGCGTCTCGAGAGCCTTCCGGTAATCGCCCGCCGCCGCGACCGCCCGGTGCATCCCGCGAATGAACTCGGTTAAAAGCTCATGGATACCATCGCACTCATCCTTCCGCCAGACCGCCCCATCCCAGATAAACCATTTCTTCCACGCAGGGCAGTATCGCACTCGCTCCGCGTACTGCTCGACAAACTCCCTCCCGAGCGCAAGATCGGTGAATCGGCCCGTACCGCCGACCGGCCGCCGCGCTCCCGTCACGCCTTCCGTCGTTTTTCCCTTCAAACTCCCTCCTTGTCGGATGCACTATCCGATTAATGGAGCATACCGGTCATTAGGCGTCACCGGAGCTATGAGTTTTTCGATAAACCGCAGAAAGGAGTCGGGAAAATTAGATTGAAAATAGTAGGAAAACCATTCATTACGAAAAGTCGTTGTATTTAGTGGCAAGTGAAGCACAAAAGTCGTTGCACTTTTTGGCAGGTGAGACACAAAAGTCGTTGCACTTTGTGGCTAGTTAAGCACAAAAGTCGTTGTATTTGGTGGCAAGTGAAGCACAAAAGTCGTTGCACTTTTTGGCAGATAACACACAAAAGTCGTTGCATAAATGTGGAAGTGTAAGGGAAAGCATCAAAGCGGGAGACCAAACGGATGGCCCTCCCGCTTTACACGATAGGGATGATACGAGAACTGACGGGTTCCGGACAATTCAGTCCGCGCAGTAGTTTCCTCAAGCAACATCGACGCCGTCCCTGATGGAAGTTCCTGGATGTCCCTAAACTGCCGGTCTATCGACCTTGAGCGCACGCTAGCTAAGTCAATTTCTTTGCTCGTGGCATCAAGCTTCTGTTTCGTTTTTTCGAGTACTTCACCAAACTTGACGAATTCTGATTTTACCGCACCAAGAAGCTGCTAAATCTTACACGTCCTTTCCGACGGCTTTCTTGGTCCAATGACCCGCGGCTGGACGAAGCACTTTCAGCTTGTCACATATCTTCGCGAGCGCGACGTCCGAAACGTCAAAGTGCTTCGATACGACGATCATCGGTTTCTTCCAAATCTCACCATAGAGCGTTTCTCGGTCGTAGCATTCGTCCATGCGTCAAACCAAAATCTATACGATCCACGGAAGCGGAACGGGTGGCATCGAATGACGACTCATGCAATCCATCAGCTGTTGGCGGAGGATCGTCCACATAAGCCGCATGATCTGCTTTTCGAGAAAAACCTTCCGAACCTCTTCGTTCGCCCAGTGCTTCTCGTACAGGTCCTTGTTCTCGACTGAAAATAGCAACGCGCATATCATGGTTGCCTCAAAGCTGACCGCTTCGCCGTTCTTGACCGTGAAAGCATACTTTGGCCTGAAAACCAATGAGCCATCCGCAAGCGTGAGGGGATCGCCTTCCGCGAATTGCTGGTTCCAGCTAATCGCCGCTCCGGTCGTGAAGTTTTCCGGCTGAAAAGAAATCATCGTACGCCGACTATGCACGTCCTGGAACTGGATACTCCGTATCTGTATCGAGGAGTTCAACTCCTGCAAATCTTTTTGCGTTTGCTCGTTCATACTACGCTCCTAATGAATAAGCGGAGGATGCTTCATCGCCAATAGTCCCACAAGTCACGACGTCATGCGCATATTGACCGATGGGTATCGATTTATCACTACTGGAAATAATCAGCTCGAATTTCGTTCCGTTGCATTCATCCCGGTATTCGGCGTTATCGATGGCCTTTCGCAACATGGAATACATCAATTCATCGACTCGCATATCTTTCTTATCCGCAAGACTCCTCGCGCGGTCCTGAAGGTCGTAGGGAAGGGTAATCGTAACGTCCGCCATCGGAGAGACGAAGAGCGATCCTCCAACCGACTCGCTGAGCCGTCTGAGCAGCTCATACGTGGGTTTTCCCCGCAAACGTTCAAGTCGCGAGATCGCGCTCTGCGTCGTTCCGCACGCGGAGGCGATGTCTTTTTGCGTGAGATGGCGCAATCCTTTCATGTGCTCATAGTCATTCAGGAATGAAGTTAAGGCTCCCCATGTTTTCTCGTATTCGCGGAGCTCAGCGTCGTTTTCGATCGTTTCATTCAGAAACCCGACAATGTCCTTCCCGTCCTTGTTCATCCTAGTTTCCTTCTTGCCAGATACGACAGATACTCTTTCAGACGACGATTAGCGGTATCGGTACGTCCTGGCTCTCTCTCATGCTTAAGTTCGGCATCCAGAAGCATGAGTTCCCGTGAATCCTCAGGATTCACGCAGAAATAGATACGAACGACCCCACCGTGTCTGACCGGCGGAATCCGCATCTCATGCAAAGCGCCTTCGAGCTTTGCCATTTCCTCGCTTTTATAATACGAATTAAGGTTATCGACTTTCTCTACGGATATAAGAAACTCTCGTACCCGGATGACTAAGTCGGGATGTTTTCTGAGGTCTTTTTGAATAAACTTCAGGACCTTCGCCTGGGCGTCCGGGTCCAGAAAGTGCGGGTACCATGAGAATCTCATTTGACCTCGCTTATAATATAGCAATTTTGCTATATTTGTCAATTATTAATTCTTACTCGGTATCCTTTGTCCACTCATTTGAGAGTATTTCTGCTTGTTTCAGGACAAGTTCGATAGCTTCCTCGGTCTTGTCCGGCGGGTACTTGTACCTACGTAAGGTAATTCTGACCAAATTCCTCAATTTCGCGCGCACACTTTCACGGCTTTGCCAATCGACACTAGTGCTTTTTCTTAGTTTTTCCGTTATTTCACGGGCAATGAGTTTGATCGTTTCATCGCCCAGATCGCGGACAGCGCTTTCGTTATCCGCGAGCGCGTCATAAAACGCTGTTTCGTCGGGAGAAAGACCCAAGTCATCACCCCTGGCCGCAGCGGCACGGAATTCCTTCGCAAGCTTTATCAGTTCCTCGATGACCTGCGCGCTTTCGATAGACCGATTTCGATACTTCTTCAGGGTTTCAAGAAGTCGTTCACTGTATTTCTTTTCCTGAACGAGGTTAGTTCGCATGCGTGACTTGATCTGGTCATTCATAAGCTTCTGGAGCAGCTCTACCGCGAGATTCTTCGCGGGCATTGCCGCAACTTCGGCAAGAAATTCATCCGAGAGTACAGAGATGTCGGGTCGATCGAGTCCGGCGAGCGCAAAGATATTGTCGATACCGGTAGAAACTACTGCATTATCGAGAATCTTCTTGAGCGCACCGTTCTTTTCTTCTTCGGTTCGAACCCTGTCCGATCCGGTCGCCTTTGCGATAACCGATTTGACGGCCTGAAAAAATGCGATCTCCTCGCGATATGGTTTGGTCTCATCTAGGGTAGAACATAGCGAGTGTGCCTTGCTCAGGGCAAGGACCGCGTCGTAGAAACGTTTTTTGCCGTCATCGAGGCCAAGAATATGGTTTGCGGCTGGAACGAGAAGCGGTATGGGGCGTGTCTGATAATCGCGGTAATCGAAACCATGAAAGAGACCGCGCGTCACGTCAAGGAATTCGAGCATCTTCGCATATGCCTCGTGTGTGTCAATCGTCGGGCGTCCTTTGCCTTTGGACTGTGTGTACGTGACGAGCGCGGAGCGAAGCTCGTTCGCGATACCAATGTAATCGACGACAAGTCCGCCTTCCTTCCCCTTGAAGACGCGATTAACGCGCGCGATCGCCTGCATCAGGTTGTGGCCCTTCATTGGCTTGTCGATATACATCGTGTGACAGCACGGGGCGTCAAATCCGGTTAGCCACATATCTCGAACGATAACGATTTTCAAAGGATCCTCGGGTTTCTTGAACCGTTTCTCGAGCTGCTTTTTCGTTCGCGCATTGTAGATATGCGGCTGCAACAACGGTTTGTCGGAAGCTGAGCCGGTCATGATAATCTTGATGGCACCGGTCGCTGGATCTGACGAATCCCACTCAGGTCTCAGCGTCACGATCTCGTTATACAGATGCGCGCAAATATCGCGGCTCATGCATACGATCATCGCCTTTCCATCGACCGAAGCAATACGAGACTCGAAATGGTTCACGATGTCGGCGGCTACCTGCGCGATTCGGGGCTGGGCTCCAACAAGCTTTTCGAGTGCGGCCCACTTACTCTTCGTTTCCTCGCGGGTTGCAGAATCCTCATCGTCCTCGATTACTTCCTCGATCTCCCCGTCAATTACTGGAAGCTCCGATTCCTTGAGATCGAGTTTCGCGAGCCGACTTTCGTAGTAAATCGGGACGGTCGCGCCGTCCTTAACCGCGTCTTCAATATCGTAAATACTGACGTACTCGCCAAAAACGGAGACAGTATCCTTGTCGTCAAGCGAGATAGGCGTTCCGGTAAAGCCGACGAAGGTCGCGTTCGGAAGCGCGTCGCGCATATTCTTCGAAAAGCCGTACGTGTATTGGCCGGTCTTTTTATTGAGCGTCGCCTTGTCGCCGTACTGGCTTCGATGCGCCTCATCGGCCATGACCACGATATTGTGGCGATCATTGAGAACGGGAAAACTTGTTTCACCCTCATGCAACTGGAACTTCTGGATCGTCGAGAAGAAGATGCCTCCGGACGGACGAGAGGAAAGAAGCTCACGCAATTCATAGACGTTCTCAACCTGCACGGGCGTCTGTTTCAATAAACTTTGCGCGGACGAAAAGGTTTCGAAAAGTTGGCCGTCGAGTTCGTTCCGGTCTGTTACGATGATAAGAGTCGGATTCCGCATTTCGTGCTGCTGTAGTAGTTTGCCAGCGAAGCAGGCCATCGAGATACTCTTTCCCGAACCCTGGGTATGCCAGATAACGCCACCCTTCTTCGAACCCGGAATGACACGGTTCGCATAATCAGCTCGCGGTGCTGCCGCAACCTCGTTTTCATACCTCGCGGCGATAACGGTGGCACGCACTGCCTCGCGCACTGCGTGAAACTGGTGGTATCCCGCGATCTTCTTGACGAGTCGATCCCCCGCAGTCTCAAAGAGGATGAAGTGACGGAGATAGTCGAGCAGGAGCTCGCGATCGAAGAAACCCCGGATCATCGTCTCAAGTTCGAACTCGAGAAGCGGGCGATCGTTCTCGCCGCGCACGGTCCGCCAGCGCATAAAACGTTCTTCGTCTGCTGTGAGCGATCCCAGGCGCGCGTTGATTCCGTCGGAGACGACGAGGGCCTCGTTATACATGAAAAGATCCGAAATCTCGTCTTTGTAAGTTTGAAGCTGGCGGAACGCCTGCCAGATATCAGCTTGTTCGTCGGCCGGGTTTTTCAGCTCGATGACGACAATCGGCATTCCGTTGATGAAGACGACGAGGTCCGGCCTGCGGGGCTGTTTGGTTCCCAGTATCGTAAACTGATTGACGACGAGAAATTCGTTGTTTTCGACGACACCAAAGTCCATGAGCTTGACGCGGTCCCCCGATTTCCTTCCGTCACGCTCGTACTCGACCGGCACGCCGTCGATGAGCCAGTCGTGGAACTGACGGTTATTCTGCGCGAGCGAAAGGTGACCGACATTGCGGATAACCGACACGACCTCGTCGATCGCGGAAGGCGGAACGCCGGGATTCAGGCGCCCGAGCGCGGAGCGAAGCCGACCTTCAAGCAATACGCCTCGGTAATCGAACCGCTCGGGAGCGGATCCGTCAAAGGCGATATCCGGCCCGTACGCGTACGCGTAGCCGTTTTCCTGAAACCACTCAATCGCCATTCGCTCAAGCTGGTCTTCGGTCATTTTCTTAATTTCTCCGTTCGTTTATTGACAATTTCCGTGTTTACGGCATATACTTTATATGGAGATTCTGCCGAGGTGAAGCACTCGTTGCTAACCAAGCGCTTTATCTCCTTTTTTATTGTCTGCCGCTATATGGATCGGGAACATAGACAATTCCCCACTCATTGAAGCAACGCCCATTCTCGCCTATATCGGTACACGCCTGTAGACGGTAAATCCAGTCAGCGCTTTCTGCCGCGACTTCATCCCTTACCGGGGCATTCATACCGGACTTGGGGAGCCTAAAACCCCAATTAATGCAGTATATCACGCAATCGGCGGCTTGGACGGGATAGGACATATCGGATGCCACAAAGAACGGTACCGGAGCGATTTGTGTAGCGCGCAACACGCCGGTACGAGTGCGAAGAAAGTACCTGTTCATGCGCTCCACGAATCGCCGATCCTCGGTTTTTTCGGTTTCATCCATGACAAGAAGGCCTTGATGGTTCACCGTTTTAAGAAAATCGAAGTAACGTTGGAACAGAAAAACATGGTCCTTACGCAGGAAGTCTTCGTAAGTAAAGTTCTCCGGTTTAGTGATGGTACAAGGAATCACTGCGGCGAGAATTTTTGCCTCGTGTTGATCTAAAAGACGAAAAATACCCCTAACCATTGATAGGCAGGCTTGACCATACGCAGTAAATTCTCTTTTTAAGGGGGCTGTTTTCTGTACACCCTTATTCAAAAATGCAAGGCAAGCCTTTCGCCGTTCAGCGTCATCCATCCACGCATCTTGCGCAGCCCATTTGAAGCGGTCTTTGTCCAGAAGTTTATGGCCTTTGAGCTCTTTTCCGTAGTGATGCAGCAAATCCCCGAAGCAATCGCGTTCAAGAGCTTGCATATCCTGTACGAATTGCCAGAGCCGGTGATCGGGAATCGCGACGCCACCCCGCACTTCATACGGTGTATTTTTATGATCATGGCCGCTTTCGTCCATAAAAAGCAGATAACTCATTCCTGCGCCTCCCCCTGAATAATAAAGCGTCCGATAATTTTATCTATCGACGGCTCACTATAACCGTTTCGGCGGAGAATGGCCCGCGTGATATTGCGGATACGCGCGATTGACGCTTCATGAAGATTCCAGTCTACTTGGCTGGTGTTCGGCTCGATCGCGCGTAGAATATCGCGGGCTAATTGATCGGAATTGACGCGTGATGATCCCAATTCCGCAAGAAGAGAGCGAAGTTTTTCGGGAGATGCGATGGACCAGGAATTTACGTTAACCATCGCAGTCTGGACGTCGAGCGCGATGTCACGAACGTCAATTTCTTCATTGTCTGAGATATCGATTTCTTGTGCAGCAACCTGACCAACCGTCGGTTGTGCCGGTAGGTTTTCTGGCGGCGCGTACATTTCCTCGATCTGACGGTTACAGTCCTTCGCGGAACCGATAAGGTCGGGAAATAGGCTCGCGAAATGAATATTCATTTGCCTGAGATATTTGAGTACTTCGCGACGGCTTTCATTTTTGATCAAGATTTTAACTAGAAACGTTGCGACAAATAACGCTTCTTCCTTAGCCTGAAGACTTCCCATGAGAGGGTTCAGACTTTCAAGGAGGGCATTCTCAAGGGTTTTTCCATAAGCGGATCGGGTAAAGAGCCCTGCCTGGCTCACAAGACGGCCGTGATCGTCTTTGCGCGGTTCAATAAACTGAATGGCGCTTTCAGAATCGACGTTCAGCGATTCAATGGCCTTTTTATTCAGGGCGTAGACGACGCGCCAGGAATCCGTGATCTGGACGGAATCGACTTCGCCTTCAAACGCGAAGAAAAGCGCGACGTACGGCGACTGCGTCCAGTCGAGGAGCGGCGTATAAAGGCCATAATGCTGGCCGATCGACCAAAGCTCGTTAATCTCGGAATCATCGTCCTCGGTCATGAGGGCATGATCGGCAACGCGGCCGCGAATCGATTTCCGAAAACGACGAATCTGCTCGTCGGCGACGTATTCCTCGACCACATCGCTTTTCATGAACCGAGCGAGTCCCGGCGTCAGCTTCCAGTCGTTTTGCCTCTGGCCACGAAAAACAAAGCATGAGTCGCGGTCATCGTTCAGCGTCTCGACGATGTCGGCGAAATCTTTCCATGAACCACATTCGATGCAGGGGATGTTCTCGTCTTCGCGATACTGCGGAGTATATTTACCGAACGATACCGGATTCATTTTGCGTCATCCCCTATCGAGGCAACGCTGATCTCTCCCGAAAGGAGTTTGGGAAGGAGGGAATCGCGGATTACCTCAAGATTACGATTTTCCAATTTATTACGCTCATATTCTTTAAGTATAGTTTCAAACTGACTACACGCACTCTTAATAAAGTCTGAATTAGGGACAATGCATTTCGCCTCGGTAAGATGACTGCGTTTTATATGCCCCATAGTCACGGCTTTATCTGCCGCAATTTTCTGAAAGGAGGCGAGATGTGCATTAATCCATACAAGTACAAACCATTTTGGATACAATTCCGATGTTACTTTAAAAAGATGTTGATTCAACGCTCCTCGACCTCCGCACCATACGTCAACAAAAAGTGAACCGGACCACGAAAAAAGAATATCGCCATCATCAACGATATAATCCGGATCAATATCAGCAGAAGCAGTATCGGCATTTATCGTATCACCTTTTTTTAACTCTGCTATCTTGATAACCGGTAATACTTCTTGACCCTCAATCGAGGGAAATTTCTGCAAGGCTAAACCATTCAAAAACTGTCCAAGCTCATCAAGACTCCTCACCTCCCACCCTTTCGGGATCGGGCCGAGTTCCGAGTCGACGAAGGAATCGGGGAAGAGTGCGGCGGTCGCGTCGTCCATGCCGACGGGTTTCTTTCCCGCGGCCTTGGCGCGCACCGGGTCGAAGTCGACGAACCATGATTTGAACAGGGCTTGCGCGATCGATTCGAGGGTTTCGTTCATCGCGCGATTCAACTCGATCTTGTCGTCGAGAGAGGAAAGAATCGCGGCGATTTTTTTTTGCTGAGGAAGAGGAGGAAGATTAATTTGCGTGTTTCGTAGAATGCCCAGATTTGTGTGTGGAACGCCCACTTGAATTGCATTTTGCTTAATATAGTTCTGTTGTTCAACACTTTTAAATAAGTAATACACAAAAAAAGGATCAACATGATCGCGATTTACAGTCAGTTTCATTTGACTTTGGGATACAACGTATTTCGCATGTATGGATTTTGGGACTATAGAGACTTGTCCTAGTGTACCTCGTTGTGTGAAAACAACATCTCCGTGCTTTGCTGTATTTGCATCCAATTTAATCGCTTTTTCTTCGCTCACGTAAACAAAATCACCTTGAATGAATCGATTGCCCATGTTCTGGCCTCGAATAACCGGAATGCCAGATACCGTATAATCATTCAAAACAAGATCAGATCCGAAAGGGCCACCTACCAAAGCGTTCTTCTGTGAATTGACAATTTGACCTATAGTCGTTTCAATCCACCCTTCAGGCAATCCTTCGAGGGGGGTATCCAAAGCCACCGCAGTGCGTTCCGAAGGAACGCGCGAGGCGAGGTCCGAGACTCGCAGGACTTCGGGAACGAGGGGGGAGACTTCCCCCCCTTCACTTTTTTCCTTTTTCTTTGCGCTCATTTTTTTTGGCCTTCGATGGGGTAGCCGATGGAGGCGAGTTGGGCGCGAATTTCGCCTTCGAGGCGGGCGCTTTCGGCGAATTGGGCGGAGAGCGCGGAAGTGAGCCGAGTCATTTTTTCGGCGAAGGGTTCATCGTCAATATCCGCTTCGGCGGAGCCGACGTAGCGGCCGGGGGTGAGGACGTAATCGTTCTTGCGGATGTCCTCGATGCGCGTGGACTTGCAGAAGCCCGGCTCGTCCGAGTAGGCGCCGCCGGTTTTCCAGGACTCCACGGCGTCGGCTATCTTGCGGATGTCGGCTTCGTCGAAGACGCGCTGGACGCGGGTGGCCATGCGGCCGAGGTTGCGGGCGTCGATAAAAAGCGTTTCGCCCCGGCGGTCGCGGAAGGAGCGACCGTCAACCGTGCGGGCTTTTTTGTTCTTGGTGAGGAACCAGACGCAGGCGGGAATTTGAGTGTTCGTGAAGAGCTGGCCGGGAAGGGAGACCATGCATTCGACAAGGTCGTTCTCGAGGAGCTTCGCGCGGATCTCGTTCTCGCCACCCGAGGCGGAACTCATAGAGCCGTTTGCGAGGAGGAGGCCGAGGGAACCCGATTCCCCCAGGTGCGCGAGCATGTGGAGAAGCCAGGCGAAGTTTGCATTGCGCCTCGGCGGCACGGGGTAGCCCTGCCAGCGACGGTCGGAGGCGAGGGATTCGTCCCACCACTCGTCCTGATTGAACGGGGGGGTTCGCCATGACGAAGTCGGCGCGGAGGTCAGGGTGGAGGTCACGCGTGAAGGTGTTCGCGGGCTCTCCGCCGAAGTTGAAGTCGATGCCGCGGATGGCCATGTTCATGGCAGCGAGGCGCCAGGTGGTCTGGTTGGATTCCTGCCCGTACACCGAGATAAGGTCGCGCCGGTCGCCGTGCGCGTCGATGAATTTATCCGACTGAACGAAGAAGCCGCCCGAGCCCATCGCGGGGTCGTAGACGCGGCCCTTGAACGGCTTGAGGATTTCGACGATGAGGCTGACGATGGATTTCGGGGTGTAGAATTGGCCGCCCTTTTTTCCTTCGGCGCTCGCGAACTCGCCGAGGAAGTATTCGTAGACGTGGCCGAGAATGTCTTTCGAGTTAAGCGATTTATGGACGAAGGGGATGGTGCCGACGACGTCGCTGATGAGGCTGCCGTATTTGTCGTCGTCGATGCCCTCGCGCGCGAAGTCCTTGAAGAGGATATTCTTGAGCTTGGGGTTTTCCTTTTCGATTTCGGTCATCGCATCATCGATGAGCCGCCCGACTCCCCGGAATTCGCCGCCCCAGGGAAGGTTCGCGCCGACGGGGAGGCGGCAGTTCGCCTCGATGTTTTTCCAGCGCGCGCATTCGGGTACCCAGAACACGTTTTTTTCTGCGTAGTAGTCCCGGTTCTCGAGCTCTTCCGCAATAAAGGACGCTTCTGCGTCGTCGCCGAGGAAGTAATCGTCTTTGGGATCGGCGAACTTCTCTTTCAGTTCGGTAACGCGGACTTCGAAGGCGTCGGAAACATATTTGATGAAGATGAGGCCGAGCATGACGTGCTTGTAGCGTGCGGCATCGAGGCTCGGAAGCAGTTTATTGGCCGATTGCCACAGTTTCGCCTCAAGATTGCTCAGAAAGGCTATTTCTTCGGGATTCATTGGCTAAACTCCGTATTAGGGAAGATGATTTTGAGTTATTTATCATTTTACCACAAAACAAGGCGACAGTCAGCCAGAAAAAACGATGAACCCCTTATTTAACCAGCTTGAAACCTATCTGATATCGAAAAAAGCGTATGTTTGGTACGACCGAAAGTGCGCGACGCATGCGAAGGTCGTCCTCGAGGGCGATAATGACGCCGTGTACTTCCTGAGAAGCCTCGGCGAGTTCGTCTTTGACGTAGCCCATGTATCGAAGAATCTGCCCCACGACGACATCGCTCGCGCGACCCTTCTTGAGCTCTACGACAAGAAGCCGTTTACGGTCCTTGCTGATCGAGAGAATATCAAGCGGCCCTGAGTCGGTCGGGTATTGCTGCCCGACTTTCTCCCCCTCTTCCTCATAGATATCATATTCGCGGCCTAATTCCGTCTGGTTCCAGTTAGCGACCAGAAAATCCTCAAGATGCTTTTCCATCGCGAATGCGTAGGGATCGGTAATATCCGGGTCAACCGACTGTATCAAGGAAGAAACCTTTCCCCCGATGAAAGACTCAATTTCGTCCGCGTAGCGGGAGATGTCGCTCACGGTTCCGATCGATCCAGCAGAATTGCGGAGAGACTCTGACATCGCGTCACGGCCGATCCCGACTGTAAGCCAACGTACCTTCCGTCGGTGAGGAAGAATCTGACCGTCTGCGAAAAAATAATCGCCCGCGACTTCCCCGACGCGATACGTTCCGTTTCCGTCGGGGCTAAGCACGATATCACCGATCAACACACCCTTGGAGACTGTCCAGAGCATTCCACACGCGAGCCCCGCGCCTATTTTCGTCTTGTCCGGATGGGATTGCAGAAATACCGGGATAAGAGCCTTATTGAACTCTTTCCAGTTATCGGACAGCTTCCCGGTCAAGTCCTCTCGTATCCCATAGTCCGCGCCAATAAAGCCTTCCGCGAAGCATTGCGCGGCATAGGCGCTTTTCGCGCCCAGCATAATCCGGTAGTATTTTTTCATCGTATCCCTTTATTATTGTCATTCGAGCGATATGCATGAGAGTATACCACGATTATCACGAACAGGAAGGATGTCGAATATCGTTGCAGAACCCATACAAAGTGAAAGTCAACAACAACTGACCGAAGGACAAAATCGTAGGAAAGAACGTCACAATCAAGGAAAGTACGGCGAACCTCGGCAGGGTAGCGGCGTGAATGAATAAAGCGTATTCTTCCGCCCATGCAATGACCTTCATACGTGGGCGATGGAACATCGCATAGCTCCGCGCGAGGTAGATCGCCGATCGAGACGCCTTCTACTTCAAACCATTGCATTGACCGTTTCCCGTTACAGCGAGTATATTCGCCGTAATGAAACCCGGACGAAACGACCCGTGCCCCTGCGGCTCGGGAAAGAAATACAAGAACTGCTGCCTCGGGAAGAGCGGCTTCTCGGACGAGCCGACGGTGATGGAAATGCTCGGGACGCCGAACCTCGCGACGGACGCGCTCAACGACATGCGCCTGATCGCGGGGAATCGGGAGTTCAAATCTGCGGAGGAATTCCAAGCGTTTCTCGACTCCTACATGGCGATCAAAAACAGCCAGCCGATTGCCGATTTCGCGGGGCTTTCTCCCGAGGACATCCATATCATGTTCACCGACCGGCGAAAGGCCATTGAACGGCTCGTAACGATAACGGGGCCTATATCGACGGAAGAAACGCGCGACATACCGGTACTTCGCGCCGCGATCTCGCTGCTCCGCGAGCTTGAGCGCGGTCCAATCCGCATGACCGCAAGCGGGTATCTTGCGCCCGATTTCGTCGGCCGATGGTTCGACGAGGACTTCGCGCTCGAGGAATCGCCGCGGGTGCGAGAGATCATGAAGCCGAAATCGGAGTCGGGTCACATTCCGCTCGTCCGTTTTCGCCTCTGCGTGTGCCTCGCGGGTTTCGCCAAAGCGAAATCGTCAAAGCTTTGCATTACCGAGAAGGGCCACGCGATACTTGCGCACGAGGACTGGCAAACGCTCTACCGCGAGCTTTTCGTAGCCATGATCGATCTCTATAACGATACCGAGAATCCCGTGAACGACCGGATGATGGATGGCGTCGGGGAATCCATCCTTTTCGCGCTTCGCCTGATTGCCAAAAGCGAGAGCGACGCGATACGCACCGACGATCTTTGCGCGGCGTACCGGCGCGCATTCCTGCAAAACTTCGACGACCTTGACGACGACGGGCTTTCGTACTTCGTTTTCGGGGACGCGATCCTCCCCGCGCGCGAACTCGGCCTCCTCGCGCAAAATCCGCTTCCCGAGCGAATTGAGGATTACGATGCTATCGACCGTGAAACGGTTGCGAGGACGGCGTTCGGGAAGCGCCACGTCGTGTGGAAAAAGTAAGGAGGACAGCATGCGCTTTTCAGATGTATTGTCACCGTTTCGCGCAGCCCTTTTTATCCTGCAGCATGGTTTCTCCCGGAATTGGTATTGGAGCTTTTATTCCACAGCCGCGAATAAAATGTATAAACCTTTTTGCTATTACAAGAACCATTTGCACGGATACCCCTGCCAATGGAGTTTCAGGGATTCCCCGTTTCCGGAAATCAACGATTTTTTCAAGAACTGCACCGAGGAAGACTGGAAAGACCCGAATAGCGCCAAAACCTCTGATGCCGCGCAGAAGGCGTGGGATTGGGTATTAGGCGAGATCGAGTACGCGTTGCGGTTCGAGTATGATAATGAGAAACTGGATTATGTCGAAATCGATAATCCCGATTACGATCAAGCCCATACCAATGCAATCGATAGGCAACTCAAGCGAAATCACACGTTCGAGTCATGGTGCGCGGCGATGGATGACCCGCGATACGGAAAAACGAAATACGACAGAGCTACTTCCGAGGCTAATATGCGCAGGGCTCAGCGCGGATTTGAGTTGATGGGCAAGTACTGGATGAACTTGTGGGATTAAGATAACTGCTTTTTTGCATCATATCAAACTTTTTGTTACGATGCATTTTCTATGTTAGGTTAACGATCTCAGGCGGCACCCCATCTACATGCAAAGAACCGTCAACTCCCGGTTCGTCCGGTGTCTGCGCGATGGCCTCCGGATCGGGAGAGAACACGCTCCAACTGTCTCGAAAAGTACATACTTTTCGAGACACTTTATGCAAGAAAAAAACATTTTAATCCGCTAAATCTATACGTCTTTGCTGATTTCACGGGATATATTCACTTCATCCCGTACGCGTACAGTGTCCCGTCGCGAATCAGCTGGCTCGCATGGCGTATCCCGAGAATATCTAACGCCCGCTTCCGCATCATCGTGACGGTCGCAGCCGTCACGTGCATCATATCGGCGATCTCCTTGACCGAAAATCCCTGCATCGTATACCAGGCGTAGAGCCGAAGTTTGGACGACAGCGCCGCGTACAGGAGGTCCTTCTCGCTGTCCTTGTTATCCAGCGCGTTCCGGATCGATTCAGTCTTGTAGCCGCACCGATGCTTCACTGCGTCCCGCAGGCTACGGAAATCCTCGTCGGTATCGACGTTCGCGAAGACCACGTCGGCGCCTGACCGATAAAACCGCCTGATAAGCCCGAGCGCGAGCGATCCGTACGCATAGACGACGATATGCTCGTAGGGCAATCGCGCGCGGAGCGGCTTCATGAACTCCTCAACCGAAAACCCGACTGACCGCGCGTTGACGATGACCGAATATATCGCGGGGCCCCGTGTGTCGATGGAGTCGACGTCGGCGACGCGCTCGAACCGATCGGAATCATAGAGGTCGCGGAACGTCGCGAGCGACGAAAAGTAATACGCATCGTCGAATCCTAGAAGGAGTATCCGAAAATGCTCTTTTGTCTTTTTATCCGCCGCCGTCTCCGTCAACCCGCCCGTCCTCCTTTTGTCACAGTCCCTCGAACTCGTTCACGAAATTGATCTCGAGCTGCCCGGAAAAATCCTTCTTCCCGTCAGCCTCGTCATCCCCGTCCTTCCCGTCCTTCCCGTCCTTCCCGAACGCCGCGCGCTCGATGTCGATCGAACCCTTGAGCCACTCCATCACGTTCGCCTGGCTGAGCTCCTCCGGATCGAACCCGTCGAGCCGCTTCTCCACGATCGCGAGCGCCTTCTCGGTAATCCTCCGGTAGATCTTCTCCCGGTCCGCGAACTCACGCTCGCGCTCCGCCCGACGCAACGCGTCGAGATGCGTGTCGTACGAGCCGCATCGCTTCACCCAATCAAACTTCGCCGACCACTTGCACCACACCCCGTACCGGCTCGCCGGAATCCCGTTCGACTCGATCGCTTTCATGAACCCACGGTCTGCCCCATAGTCGCGATACAGGCAAAACGCGTTCCAAGCCTGATTGGTCTCGTCATCGCGCCGTTCCCACAGCTCAGGCATAGCCGCCCCCTCCGCCGCCCCAATCGCCGCGTATCGCATCGCGTACACAGCCTAACGCGGCAAGGGCTTTGATCATTCGTCCTTTTCTTTGACCTGGCCGGGAAAAAACCTGAAGTAATTCTATGCCAGCCCTCATATCCGCTTTTCAGCCTCGCCCTTCCGGTTCGCATACGTCACGCAGTCCGACTTTTCAACCGCGACCGGAACCCCGTCGTGCATCGTGATCTCAACCGAAAAGCGCCCGAACCGCTTCGCCTCGAACATCCCGTCGAGCCACTCCACGACCTCGCGCCTCACCGTCGCCGCCTGACTCATCATACCGACGATCCCCCGCGCTTCGCGCCATGCGTGTTGCGCGCGAACCATTCCTCAAGATCCGACTTGCGGAACATCACCCTTCCGCCGATCTTCACGAACGGAAGCTCCCCGCTCTTACACCGCCGGTACACGCTCATCCGCGAACACCCCAGACACTCCATGAGCATCGCCACGTTCACGAACGTCTCAAGCCCCGCATCGCCGCACGTCAACCATCCGCCTCCTCCGCGTCTCGCGCATAGTCAAAAAAGTAACACCGCTCAGCGATTCCGTATTGGTCTAGTTTTTCGACAAAACACATGCGCTTGTCGAATTTATTATAAAACAACGCGTACGTTACAACGATCGACCAAAGGATCAAACCGCAACGCATCGCCGCTCGCAAACTATCAGCCTTCTCCGCGTCTCGCGAGTAATTAAAAAAATAACACCGCTCAGCAATTCCGTGTTTTACAGTTTCTTCAAAAAACCCTATGAAGATATGCAGATAATTAGATGTTCACGGTATTTAAGCGATCGGCCAAAGGATCAATGCGAAACGCATCGCCCCACTAGCTTTCGCGAATATAAGGCATTCGTGCGATTCGTTAAAACCAAAACTCCCGTCATAGTGGTACGCCTCACTAGCTGTCATTCCCCAAAGACAAAAATCCCGTCAATAGCGGTACGCCTCACTAGCTGTCATCACCCAAAGGCAAAAACTCCCGTCAATAGCGGTACGCCTCACTAGCTGTCATCACCCAAAGGCAAAAAACTAGAAGTTGGCTCCACAGTTCTTTTCGCACACATCGCACACACGCGAGTAAAACCGCGCAAACCAATACCACAGAGCCTCCGGACATAGGGGCACTAGCAGCGCAATGCATATCGGCTATTGGTAAATTCAGTTGAAAAGTACACACATACACATTGTTTTTTCTGAAATAGCGCGTTATAATTTGTTACAGATTGGTAAGGTAAAACCTTATCATACAACGTTTTAACGACCATTTTGTGACGAGCTGTAAGGTACTGTTACGAGCGTTTTCGGCCTTGAGGTGCTAGTGGGGCGACCCGTGGAAGTTCAAGTCTTCTTCGCCGCATCAAAATCACGAACCCCCTGTTTTGCAGGGGGTTTTTGATTATAAACGCCGAAATCATACCTTGAGAATGGCGTAACTTCGCATGTCTCAACCCCAAACCGTCATACCCTTCCTTGTTGGCGAACAGTAACCGTGATATATTCGTTTTACCCTAATCAAAATATTGAGGAATCAGATGAAAAGAATTCGTCCCGTCTTATCCGTTTTTTGTCTTGCGATCTTGGTTCTTGCGACCTCATCTTGCCATAAGAAAGCCGAAATGACGGCCGTCATGCCTGACGCAAAGGAAACTGAGAGCGATCAGGTGTTCGGGGAGATAGTCGGTTTTAACGTGAAGAGCGCCAAACTGGAGCGCAAGAACTTCGAGAATTTTAAGCCGTCGACCAACCCGTTCACGACGGACGCGCATAAGGCATACCTTGCGGATCAGATGAAATTCTTGGAGCTTCCCGACCAGGAATTGCCCAGTGGGCCTACGGCGGTCGTGGGTAGCACAGTCTGCGTGCTGTATCCCAAGGCCACGCTCAAGACCAAGACGGATTTGGACAGATTGCCGAAAGGCGTTCCCATACCCTTCGGAACGATCCTGCCCATTAAGGGCGAGAAAATCGGCGATCCCGACAGCAAAGAACAATATGGTATGTTTCATTACCAGGACAATTGGAACTGGTTCTATAAGACCACGTATAACGGACAGGAAGGCTTGGTCTTCGGTTCCGACCTCTATGGCCTTAAGGACACAAACGAAGAAAACCGAATATCCGCGAGGCTGTATCAGACGGGCGGCAAATACGACGCCTTCTATCCGGTAGTTGGCTATCACGCATTACCGGCCAGCGTCACGGCCGCGCTGGAAAAAGATCGCTTGGCGATTCAGGCGGTGGGATCGGACGAGTATAACCTTAGAGGCTATCGCACCGACGCGATGCCGGACGACATGCTGGCGCTCTATGACGAGCACAGACCCCACTACGATAAAATCGAAGGCGATTGGCGAAGGAAGACGCCGGTATTCGTCACAACGGACGTGGCGGCGCATGTGCAGCACCTTATGTTTGACCGCACGCTGCAATTCCAGGAAGAGGCTATATTCCTTCCGAGGCTTAAAACCTTGGTTGGGGGGTTCCTTACGGACCTGAAAAAGCGACAGAGCGACGCGGCAGACTACGAAGAGACGATGGACAAGGCGATCATGTATTTTCAGGTGGCTGAGGCCCTGCTCAACCTGGCGCCCGACAGAGTCTCGAACGAAAGCGACGAATATGGCGCGGATCCCTTCCTGTACAGAGAAAAGGACATGGACGAGGTACTTGCGCAGTATCCCGAGGCAGTGCGCCTTGAGATCGAAAAAATCTATAAGGCGGAAGACTTTTCCGAGTCTCGGGTTTTTTCCTTCAAGGACGGAACGAAAACCAAAGAAGACTATACGCAGTACAAACCGCGCGGACACTACACGAAGAACGGGACGCTATCCGCGTACTTTCGCGCGATGATGTGGTTCGGCCGCGTCCACTTCTTGATAGCGGGTGCGGATACCGAGGAAACAAAAGCGATAACCCTCAGGATGGAACCCATCGCGCTCCTAATCACCGATGTGGCGCAAAACGACGGAGAGCTCCTTAAGCGATGGGAAGAGCTATTCGATCCCATAACGGCGCTGATCGGCATTTCCGACGACCTGAGCATTCGCGACATCCTCCCGCTCTGGAAGGACGAGCGCGTTTCCGACAAAGAGTTTGGGACTTGGGCGGGAAGCAAGGATAAGGTTCTCGCTTTCATGGAGAAGGCGCACCAGAGGCTGAGACCGCCGGCGATCTCAGGATCCTCGGTCTTCTTCGGCCCGAGCGAAGGGACCGGCATGGCGATCGAAACGGAATCGGGCATCACCGTCGACCGCAAGCCCCCGATGGGTTGGCGTCTTTTTGGCCAGCGCTTTACCTACGATTCGGCGATTCACCACCTCGTTTCGCCGCCACGCCTGATGAGCCGGGACATGGTTCGGGGCCTAGACATAATGAAAGGGTTTGGGTCAAAGACGGCCGACGCGCTCCTTGCGGGTTCCGACTACCAAACCATGGAGGGTCTCGAAAACCGCCTGGACGCGATCGAAGCCGAATTCGCCGGCTATGATTCCGCGTTCTGGGGTCAGACCTATTACAACGGAGTCCTCTTCCAGGTTAAAACACAGGCGCAGTTCGAGCCCGGCGCGGGATTCTATTTTACCGAGGGGAATGGATGGGCCACGAAGGCGATGCTATCGTCCCACGGAACGTGGTCCGAACTTCGCCATGACACCCTCCTCTACGCCAAGCAATCCGCCGCCGAGCGGGCCGGCGACGGCGACTTCGAGCCGACGTTCAGGACGAAGCCCATCCCGGAACCGATTCATTACCTCGAGCCCAACGTTCCGTTCTGGCAGGGCTCTGCCCTTTCGGTTCAGAAGCTGTTACTCACGCTCGATGAATACGGCCTCCTTGACGAGGAAACGGCGAACGGGTTCTCCCAACTCCGGGAGATATACGCAAAGGCCGCGGCTATCGCTGAAACGGAGGCCCAGAACAGGCCGGTGTCGGCGGATGACATAGAATGGATCGCGACGATCCCGTCCGAGCTCATTCAGCTCTGCATGCTGCACGTCGACGGCGGGGATATTCTCGATGAAAACCAATTGCGCATGGCGATCGTGGCTGACGTCTTCACCAACTTCGGCCTAGGAAAAGTCCTCGAGACGGCCGTCGGGATCCCCTACAGGATTTACGTTCCGTTGAACGACGCGCAGGGAGGAAAGAGAATCGCCGTCGGATACGCGTTCAGCTATTATGAGTTCGATCAGCCCATGAATCAGCGGCTGACGGACGAAGCGTGGAAAGAGATCGTCTACGCGCCGGCCGCGAAACTGGAAAAATACGAGCCGTTCTGGATGAAAGGCCAGACGGTGCCGCGCGAGCCAAAGAGAAAGTAGTCACTTGTTACGGCGCATTCGCGGAGCGTGCATGCTCTGTATCGCGATTTTCTCGGTCGTTTCCTGCTCAAAGGCACGATTGTATTCGACATGGGAGTCTCTGGGGCAGCGTTCCGGCAGAACGAGGGAGGTCCAAGCGGAATGCGCCCTCCCCGCCTCGGCGTATCCCTGGGCGGGGACGGTAAGCCATCATTTACTGACTTACGCCCAGATCGACGACTGGTTCCGACAGCTCGCGTCCCGGAGGCCCGTTTCGCGCTTTTACATACTGAGCCCGTCGCATTGGGGCCTATCCACGCAGGAGTATTCGCTGACCGACGGGGCATGGCGCGTTAAGGGCGGCATAGTCGAGTCGGATCGCGCGCGGGTCGCGTCGCTCGCGCGGACGCTGGGCGTCAAAAGCGACCCCCGCGTGTTTGACGGCGAGCATGGGGTATCCACGCTGATCCCGTTTATCGCGAAGTACTTTCCCCGCGCGAAGGTCATCGCGATCGCGTATCGAGGCGAACCGCCCGTGGACCAACCGATGGCGACGCGGCTGTATGATTCGCTGGCCCCGGCGTTCTCAGGCGATGGAGCGAAAGAAAACTTCCTGCTTATCTCGACCGATTTTTCCCATCATGGCGACAGGGAACAAACCGCCGCAAAGGACGCGCGGACGCGAAAGTTTTTCGACGAGCCGTCAGCTTCGTCGTGGATCATGGCCGGTTGCGATAACCGACCGGGAATGTACGTCCTTTCGAAATTGCTCGGGGAGAAAAGCGAATGCGCCGTGCTCTATCACTGCAATTCCTACGACCTGACCGGCCTCGACGACGGGGACATCACGAGTTACTTCTTTTCCTATTTTTGGTAGGACAGGGGACGCCGAGACCATACGGTCTTCGCGCGATAAAAGACGAGTCCTGGTTTTTTCCATCCATCAATTCCGAGCCCCGCCTTATTCGAAAGGCGCGAAAGAAACGCGACGCGATCGTATCCACGCTCGGCCGCGACGGATGCCTGCAGCAGCGTGGTCTCGTTTCCGCTTTTCAGCAAGACGCTGTCGAGTCCGGGGAGAAAATCTTCCGGCCCCTTCATGGCTTCCCACGGGCCGAATATCGAAACCTCAAAGTCGAGCGAGCTCGCCTCGCGCGACTGTACCTCCGGGTATCTGGGGTCCTTTGCGGCAAGCCGCGCGCAATAGGCCGCGGACGAAACAAGGTCCGATAACCCCTGATAAACCGCGAAACAGCCTCGATCTGCCCCGTCGGACTGTAGGCGAACGGCGAGTCCAAAATTCCCGGAACCCGACTTTGGTAATGCCTGTGGCGCTCCGGACCATCCCGCCCTGAGCGAGGCCGCTGCCGCGGCGAGAGCTTCGTCGGTCACCGAGGAAGGATAAGTCCGTTCCATCGCGCTCGCGCCGCCGTCAGCCCACCCCGTAATGATATCGACCGCAGTCTCATCCCCAGGCCTCAACGACAGCGAAAGAAGACGCTCCCTCAGCGTAAGGGGCGGCGCGATCCATATCGAGGCTCCGGGTAAAAACGACATATTTCGCCGACCGAAAACATCACGTCGGCTATACCACTCGCGCCAAGCCGCAAGTTCTTCCGTTCCTTCGGACTTCTGGCCGTAGGGACCCGACTCCAAATACCAGGATGATCGCGTCGCCTTGCCGGAATACGCGGCGATAAACCGCTCAAGGCAACTCCACCCGATATCGGGGTTATTCTGATACGCGGCCGAGAGCGAAAGCGTCAGCAACTCAGGTTTCTCCCGCGCGATCCACTCCGCTATCTCGTCGACGAAACGCTCGCGGGGATCTCCGGGGTCATGGCTGAACGAGTCGAAATCGACGGTAATCGCGACAGATCCGGGGATCGACCTTGCCCGCAACGAATGCCAATCGGCAAGCTCGATCTTGCTTTCGATAAGCGAAGCTTCGCTTGGCGCGTAATGGCGCAGCGTACGCCTGAGCCAGGCGATGCGGGCGTTGCGGTTCGGCAAAAGCAGATCGCGCCCGGAAACCCACACGACCCGCTCGATGGTACCGTCCTTCAGCAGCTTGCCAACCCAATTGGAACTCAGTATCCCGGGATCCGGCGATCCGATATCGTGATGATAGTCTATTAAAACAAGCGTAGACCCCGGATGTTTCTTGCCGAAAGCCGCAACCAAGGGATATGATAGTGCATGCCGATCGTGAATATGGACTTCCTCGCGAGAGCAGGACAGAATGGACGCACATAGAGCACAAATGAAAATCAACAAAGCATATTTTCGAAAACAAAGCATAGGGAATAATAGCACGGGACGGCAGGATCTGCGAAGCCTGTATCCGCGCGCCTTGCTACTGTTGCCGTTCCTCGCTTTCTTTGCCGCGTGCGATCCATCGGACAATAATCGACTATCGATCGTTGCGGGAGGGGATTGCCTTCTCGATCGACATAACGGCGAATTCCCGGCAGGCGCGCCACGGGACGCCCGATGGGAACACTTGGCGCGCGCCGCCGAGGGATGCGACGCCTGGGTCATTAACCTGGAGACGACCGTCGGTCCCGTCAGTACCGCCGGATCGCCAAAGTCCAAGCGATTTGTCTTCAGGGCACACCCCGACAGGCTTGATCCACTGGCGTGGTTTCCGCGACCAATAGCGGCCATCGCAAACAACCACTCGCTCGACTATGGCCCAAAGGGGCTATTGGAAACGATAAGCGAGCTTGATCGAAGGGGGATCGCGCACGCCGGGGGCGGCAAGTCCCGCGCGGATTCCATGGCCGCTGTCCCAGTCGAAGCCGACGGCATAACCGCGCGGGTGCTTTCATTCGGCTTCGACAACGACGCAGAGTCGTACTCCGAGGATGAAGGCGCGTGCATCGCGCCGCTACGCCTAAAGGGAATGGTGGCGACGGTAGAAGCGAATCGGGCTTCCGCCGACCTCATAATCGTAATGCTCCATTGGGGCCAGGAGTATGAGACGCGGTTTTCCGGCCATCAGGCGGAGATGGCCCACGCGCTGATCGACGCCGGTGCGGACGCGATTATCGGAACAGGTCCGCACGTGCTCCAGGGAATCGAGCTGTATCGCGACTCGCTGATTTGCTATAGCCTGGGGAATCTCGTTTTTGACGATCTTGGCGACGCGGAAAGGACGGCGTCGATTCTCGTTCGGATCACGCTCGAATCCCATAGGCGCGGCGCTTCAAAGCGCGGCGCTATTAAGCGCTTCGCCATCATGCCGTTGCGAACCCTGGATCCCGTCCAAGGCCCGCGCGAGCCAAGCCCCGATGACGCGCTTTCAATCATTCGCGCGATCGCGTCGCGGAGCCCAAACCCTTCGATACTCTCGAGTCGACCTGAACCTTCGAAGTCGGGAACGGCGTGGTTTCGAATTAAGCCGAAGTAAGATTGACGCTCCGGATATCTTGTTTGACAACTCAGACTTCAGTAGATACTATTGTTTTCAATATGAAGCAGGCAGATAATTCATTAATCAAAACCTTGGTTGGCCTGCGCGGGAACGCTCGCGCATGCGTATATACAGAACCCATGTGGGGGCTTTCCATAAGCCTCTGTCTCCCCTACGCATCTGTTTACATGCTGGCGCTCAACATTAGGGATGCTGACATCGGTTTATTGACTACAGTCGGAATGCTATCGCAGGTGGTTTTCGGACTGCTTGGCGGGGTAATCACCGACATAATGGGTCGGCGTAAAACCACGGCGATCTTTGATTTCCTTGCCTGGTGCGTACCCTGCATTATCTGGATGTTCGCCCAGAATTTCTGGTTCTTCCTCGGAGCCCAGCTCGTTAACGGGATGTGGAAGGTTACGCAGAATTCCTGGGATTGCCTGCTCGTAGAGGATGTCGAGAAAGACCAGATAACCAAGGTTTATTCACTCGTGATCATCGCAGGCCACCTCTCGGCGCTTTTCGCGCCGATCGCGAGCATCCTTGTCGCGCGTATATCCCTCGTGCCTGCGGTCAGGATTCTCTACCTTAACGCTTTCATCGTAATGACCGCCAAGATATTTATCCTGTATGCCACATCGCACGAAACCGCGACTGGCGTCATCCGAATGCGGGAAACCAGGGGCAAAAGCATAACCTCTCTCCTGGCGGGATATGGAGGGGTGATTCGGATCATTCTCCGCTCGAAGGGGAGCATCTTCTCCCTCGCCATCGCCGCTTTCGTGGGCGCCGTCGGTATGGTAAACACCACCTTCTGGCAGGTAATCGCGAGCAGAAAGCTACTCGTACCGGACGCCGTCCTCCCCTTCTTCCCGATGCTCCGATCATTGATCGCCATGTTCTTCCTGTTCACGGTAATCCCGAGGGTAACCGCGACCCCACGCCTCCAGAAGCCACTACTCTTTGGATTTATCTCTTACTTCATCGGCCAGAATATCCTGGCCCTCATCCCCGCTCCGGAACACGCGCTTGCGGCTCCGGGGTATGCGCTCCTTGCCCTGTCGCTTTTGTTTGACGGTTTCGGAGCGGGTATTCTCGCGATGCTAGCGGAATCCCTCGTCGCCCTCTACGTCGACAAGAATGAGCGTGCGAGAGTTATGGCCGTCCAACACATGATCATCATGCTGGCTACCGCTCCCTTCGGCTGGATAAGCGGACTGCTCTCGGGAATTTCGCGAACCCTGCCATTCCGTCTGACGATCGTGCTCCTACTTTTGGGCATTCTCACTACGTTGCGGTACTACCGGACAATCGATGAAAGTCATGGGCATCCTTTGAAGGCAAGAAAGAGAAAGCAAGAAAAATAGATACTGTATATGATAATGAAATTATCATGGGACTATTTTTAGCTTAATAACCGCCTCAACCGGATAATTTCTCTGTTATGAAAATTGCATGATCGCTTTGCCCCTTCATGCAATTTTCACGCCAAAGTATGCTGCCGTCAAGCAATATGACTGGCAGGAACCGTCATTTAGCGGTATCAGTCCGCTATCTTGAAGGTAGTGATCGTCGTATCGATGTTAAACGTGGATACGAGGAACGATCGGTCGATGTAGAGCGAAATGGGACTGAATGAAAGTTTTTTCGTGGCTGTGAGTTTCCAGGTTTTGCCCGCGTCGTTCGAATCGTATTGGCGCAGCGCCCGCCCTTTGGCTACTGTGCCGATTACGATAAGAACGCCCTTGTCTCCCGAAAAGCGGATGGCCGCGCCGGGGTTGTCCGTAAGGAAGAGGGGCTTGAAACCGGGATCCTTCGGATCGAGTAGCTTGATGGCTTCCACCCAATTTTTCCCGGCATCGGCGGTGCGGTAGAGAATGCCGTTTGACGCAAGCAGCAATCCCGATCCCGGTGCGATGGCCGACACTGCCTCGAGCATCACCACGCCGACTGGAAGCGGCAGGGCGGTCCAGCTCGCTCCCCCGTCGGTGGTTTCTCCGAGCCAGTTCTTTGACGCTATCCAGCCGCTGTTTTCGTTTACGAAGCTGATCGACTTTGCGCTGACGTTCGGCAAGTCGGCAAGCCGCGTCCAGGTCTTTCCCCCGTCAACGGTCTTGGTCACGTTTCCTCTCGTGCCCGCCTGGATGCAGGTCTCGCCGTCGAGCGCGTCGAGGGTAAAGAGCGCCATGCCGACGTTCTGGCCTTCCGTCCATGTTTTGCCGCCGTCGTGGGTGTACATAACCCATCCGTTGTCGCCGCCTGCGTACCCGTATTTATCATCGGAAAATCCGCCGGTATAGCATAACCCGTTCGTCTTTTCGGAGACTCTGGTAATTTTCAGGTTCTGCGAGCAGCTTGCCCCAAAAAGCGCCGCCGCGGCCAAGAGAGCGATTTCAATCCTGTGTTTCATTTTCTTTTCTCCATTTCTTTCATTTATTTTTTTACCGCCTGATTAACTCATGGACAATTCAGAATTGCTCCACAGGTTTTCGAGGCAGAAAGTATCATGACGGGCGAACGCTCAACGCGCGGAGCCGCCGCGTACGAAAGTCGTCGTAGGGGCGAACTCGTCACCCGCTCAAGCGGCTACCCGAGCTTTTGCGCTCCCGCGATCTCTCCGTGCATGTCGCCAAATCCCGGAGATGATTCGATTCGTTTTCTCTGGGTTGCGCCAATGCGTGATTTATTGATTTCATACATCTTGCGAAAACAGTACGGATCCGCGGCAAGCGTGAGCAGAAGTCTGTTCGTCGACGTCGGCGTGTTCCCCTTTTCGTAGGAGTTCATGGTCAGCTCGCCGAATCCAAGGAGCACGCCAAAGGCTTTCTGGCTCGCGTTATAAGCCCCTCTCAGCGCAACGAGCTCATCGGGCGAAAGGGTTTCATACTGCTTCGAGTACGCTTCGCGGGCAGCCAGAAGATTGGCGTCCAATTGCTCGGGCGTTTCAATATCCGTACCGCAGACAGCACACCGATACATCGAAGCGCTGAACTCAACATCCCTCCCCTTGATGGTTACGGTTTCATTCTGCTCTATCAACTCAAAATCGCGTTCCATTTCGCAGGAGAAGCACACTCGCCGTTCACTCATAATTACCCTCGTCATGAAAAGACAAAACCGCACCGGGCTTACCATTATGATCGTTTTCAGGCCCGCCAAGGTGATGCGAGCTTTTAAGATGAGCGATCATTTCGTAGGCATCGTTGACCGTCAGTTCCTCCGCAAGCATAAACTCCCAAGTTTTCCGCTGGTTTCTGGGTTGAAAAACGACTTTTCGTGCATCCAGAAGCTGGTGAAAACGGAAAAGAAAGAGCTGAACACCAAATGTTCCTGACATGAATGATACTCCATTATACGGTATCATGCAATACCGAAATATCGATAGACCATAAAAACCCATACAATATAATTCGCCTAAAAAAGCATGAAACGCCCAATAAAACACAATTTCAAAATAAAGGTCTGGAGTACCAGCACGAGGCGAACAATAAGGTCCGAACGCCTCACGAACCGGAGGTTAGTATGTCTGAGTCCTGTTAACGCCAGACTCGAGGACAATAAGGTTGACTGGTTGGGTTTTGTATCGACACCAATGCCAGCTCTGCTGGAAGAATATCGTCCAAGTTTTGCGCAAAGCCCTGCAAATACATATTAAGCAAATGGTAGATTGACGCCGCTTGCGTGTCTCAAATAAAATAGAGATACTACGTACTTATGATGATAAAGACAGTTATATTTGATCTGGGAAAAGTCTTATTAGATTACACATTTGATAATACCTATCAGTATTGGTCGGAAAAGAGCGGCATTCCCGTAGAAATAATCAAAAACGCCTTTTCAGTTGATGAACAATATAAACAACATGAAGTAGGTACTATTTCCGTAGAACAATATTATCAACATCTCTGTAGTGAAATATCAATGAATATCAGTCTGGCAGATTTTATTAATGGTTGGAATGCTATGCTAATTGGATTATATCCAAAAACAATAGATCTATTAGAAAAAATCGGTAGTAAAACTCAAAAGGTACTATTAAGTAATACAAATAAAACACATACAATATTTCTTCGTGAGAATTACAAACAATTATTTGATAATCTCGATCGTGTGTTTTTTTCAAATGAAATACAAAAAAGAAAGCCAAATGAAGAAACCTATTTACATGTTATTAAAACCTGTGGTATACGAGCAGAGGAAGCATTGTTTTTTGATGATTTAGAAGAAAATATTAATGGAGCACGAAGAATACATATCAATGGTGTTTTAGTAAAGGATCCTAACAATCTGGAGCAAGAGCTACTAAAACATCATTTATTATAAAGGATCATTATGAGGAAGTTTGAAATCAAAGTTAACAATGTTCAGGGTTATTGCTCCTGCGGATATAAAGCAGGAGATACGTTTATTGCAGAAGGATTAAATACACCAGATAAACCATTTTGCGGTGGGGCGTATGCGATCCTGTTTCCAATGCAGACTGCATTAGCATCAGGTTCTCGATTCACGTTTGAAGAAAACCCTAAAAGCAAAACGAAATTAACTTATCCAGATAATGGAATCGTTACGTTTACTATAACATTACTTGATTAATATGGTTCACTCAACGTATCGCGAGCAAACACCGTATGTTACCAAAGAATAAAGCACAAAGGAATTCAAATGAAATCATTACTTAAAGGTTTATTAACTGGATTATTTCTTCAGCTTGCAATAGGCCCAGTCTTTTTCTTCATATTGGGAATCACTATTAATAATTCTTTTGACAATGCAATCTTCGCTATCATTGCAGTTACAATTGTAGATTACCTGTATATTTCTTTATCATTAGCAGGATTAAGTAAAGTAATTGAAAATAATCGAATCAAGACAATTCTTGGTGTAGTAAGTTCAATAGTACTTATCTTCTTTAGTTTAATTATATTAAAAAATGCATTTCATTCCTTATCCATAAGCCAGACTTCTAATCAATGGACACCGGTAAAAAGCTTCATAAGCTGCTTTCTGCTTACAATATCAAGTCCATTAACCATTTTTTTCTGGACTGGTATTTTCTCGGCTAAAGCCATTGAATACAAGTTCACAAAAAAACAATTAGTAGTATTTGGCATTGGTGCTGGTAGCGCCACATTTATATTTATGATGTCAACGATGTTTGTATTATCACTATTTAGAACAAGTATAAATTTCACTATTATTAAAGTCTTAAACTCCATTGTTGGACTTTTATTACTATATTATGCCATATCACGGCTGGTTAAGTTTATCCCGGTAAAGGGTAATAACAAAAAAACCTGACAACGGCAATGCAGCTCAAGCAAATGTCAGTTTAACGCCGCTAATCGCGGCGCGGGAGTAAACAAAAAAAGCGTAAGTTGGTATACTAATTACATGAAATCGACAAACACATTTTTTATCGCCATTTTTATTATTCTTATAATCACCGCTAGTTCTACGCTTTATGCCGATGAAGAAATTTATGGCAAGTACTGTATTGAAAACGCCGTTGATGATTACCAAGGAACGAGGTTTTTTGAGATCAAAAGAAATCAGTATCAAGAATATGAAATTATTGCTGATAATTCATTTGATTGCATTGCGTTTTATGATAGCGACAAACATGAACTATATTGCGTTATTGAACGAGCACATCAGTATAGCACCCTGATGAAATTCAGTATTCAGAATAATACATTGACTGTTAATGCGTTAATCAACGATAAATGGTACCAATATCCAAACAGTTACAAGAAAATCGTAAAGAAATAGTTGATCAGTGCAATTCTATCCACCGCGAATGGGGGCGTTCGGCATCCTGAGGCGAAATCCGCTTCCCGCACGATTGGCAGGACCTGTCATTTCGGGATTTTTGCGATAGTCAGTAAACGCCATCATGGGTTAATCTAAATCGGACGACTTTCCGGTTGTTATCGTACCAAGGGGAAGGAAATTCTATTTTGTACTAGTTGTTAACTTCCAAGTACGAACCGGGCTCGTTTTTTCCCGAGCATCTCGTATGGACTCATCATCTTTATTCCAAGGCCCACGCAAACATCGGGAATTTTATTGAATGTGTCGATATGTTTCTTAGTCTGTCTTCTTCACGATGATAATGGTCCCAGGATCTCCGCGGCTACCTTATTGCACCACAGCTCTTTCTCGTTTTGCGCGCCATTCCTGATCGGCACGTCGGAGAGGGCGGTCGAACCAAGCCAGATATGCGCTAACTCATGGGCAAGCGTAAACATCTGGGCGGATTTGCTGGCGGACCCGTTTATGAAGATGAGCGGCGCAAGCGCGTCAGCCAGCGCGAATCCCCGAAATTCCTGCGGATCGAGCGTACGGTGATTGTTGTTGCCGACGACGCCGCTGCACATGACGAGGATACCGGCATCGTCGGCATGGGCGATAAAGCTTCTGAGCGCGAAAGGGGTATGGGTGAAAGTGGCGAAATCCTCGAGCTGTTTGAGGGTCGGTTGAACCGATCCTTCTTTCCAGTCGTCAAGGCGCGGGAAATGCGTGCGCAATAAATCCCCGTCTTGCAGGGATCGATTCTCTGCCCAATCGAGAATTACTGGTTGTACCGGCACCGTCGCGTAGCTCGCGATTTTTACCATCTATGCTGACGGTAGTTGTTGAGGAGTTTTGCGAGGGGTTCTATGGTTTGGTCTGATACGCGGATTACGACGCAGCCGAGGACTTTTATGGGGTGTCGCCTGCAAGGTATGGTAGCAGGGGGAATAGAAATGTTGTTTTACAGTTTATTCGAAATTGAGCGAAAGAAATATAGATGATTTGTGTTTTTTATGGGTTCAGTTTTGGAAATTCGGTGGTAAAATATGCTGAATATCGATGTTATGGTGGTCATAATAAAATACGGTTCAGTATAAATTGTGTTAGAATTACAGGAGAATAGTGTGAGAAAAGCTAATAACGGTAAGCAAAAATCTTCACCAAAAAAGAGGATGAAAGTCAATCTAAATAATTTCTCAATAATTTCAACTACAATGTTTACATTAATGCTAGTTATCGTTGGTATATCGCAATGTACTATTGTAACTAAACAAAACACCCTAATAGAACATCAAGCTAGTCCAATATTTAATATTAGCTTGCTAAAAGATTCAAAGAAAAAAGGAATCGATCTGATAGTAAAAAATAGCGGAGAAATGGCAACGAATGTCGAAATATCGACAACACTAGTATGCGAAGCAGGTCTGCTTGAGGGTGGTAGAAGTTCGGTAATTCAAAGACTTTCAAAAATGCAATTTTTACATCAGAATGGTATCAATTCAGAATACATAAATGTTGATGTAATACCTAAGCCAGTTATCGAAAAAAATCAGACTTCAATAATTACGTATAAAAATTATGAATATTCTGTGAAAAGCGATGTTTATTTTTTGTCGACAACATTTATGTATAGTTATTATATCAAACTCCAGTATCATAATATAGAAGGAAGTAAAATACGAAAATATTACAAAGCATTAAGATTTAATGATGAAGAAGTCGAACCTGTTTTTGCCGAACCAATATCGCTAGAGGATTATAATAAAGGGATAAGTATGGGGAAAGTAGCTGCTAAGGATTTTATGGCCTTAAAAGAGTTAATGAACGAAATTCGTGGAGAAAATTAAAATTTGAATTCTACCAACTGGTTCAACCTGACATTGCTATTGTCACACTTTTTGCAGTCGTCGCTTCGCTCCTTGGCAATTTTCACGCCAATCCCTTCGGGCCGGAATTGCAGGTCAAGCAAATGTTAGTCGTACGCGCCTATACGGCGCGCGCGGGAAGAATAAAAGAAAGGTATTGTGAGCTATTTTTGTTTCAGGAGGTAATACATGCTAATCAATATTGATGATCAGTTACTGGAAACTGCAAGAAAACACTTGCCATGGTATTTTCGAAATCAACCTGATGAAGCGGCTCTAGCCAAGATAATTGAGTTCTCTTTGTTCAGGTATTGTGCCCCAGGCTATCAGACTGATCCGCTGGGAAATGCGAAGTCTTGTTATATGTATGAAAAGCGGTTCGACGAGAAACCGTTTGAAAAAGGAGAAAAGTTCGTTGTTTTCCACATTCTAAATATGAGACAGCTCAATGAAGAGATTGGAATCGAGAAAGGTGATGGGAAGATTTCTGAAGTTGCCGCAGCATTGGCGAAAGTAGTAAAAGGAGATATGTATCGCCTTGCATCCGGAGATAAGTACTTAACGTTTTCAACTGAATATAATGAATCGGAACTTGACCCACCGCTCCCTCTGGAAATAATTCAGATGAAAGTTCTTAAAACAACAGATTGGGAAGATAGATTCTTTGTTCAACCATTAACTACGATGGGCTTCATTCTTAATGCAATAAAGTTTGGTAAAAATGAATACTTCGAGGTGATCGAAAGACATACCATAGATAAAGCAAAAAGGTAATAGCCAGAAAAGTACAAGCTCGTTGCAGGTTAACTGTGTGTAAGTTAGTTTAATTTGAGAGATCGAATAAGATTGTGATTACTTTATGAAGTTGAAATGACTTCTGTTTTGAATCCCCGCCTTCTCAATCCCCTTTAATCTCAAAGCCGCCTTTCAAAATAAATTCTTGCAGTAAGTTATGCGTTTTAATCTTAACCTTGAACGGTACGATACTTGCACCTTCAATTCGCTCAAAATACTCCCTCGCCTTTTCGGCATCGACCGTATCTTTCAGTTCGTCAAACCTTCCGAACTCGTTTATATTCGCTTCGGTAACACCTGAGTTCATCATACTCCTCAGTTTTGACTCATCAAGGCCGAGGCTTTGTGAAAGCGCGCGTATCTCGTCATTCTTTGCCTTGCATTGATACTCGGTCACGTAGTCCCGGAATGTTTTCCCGCTCTCCATGGTCGCATAACCGCATTCCACGTCATGCAGGAAGATATTCGCGTATTTCTGTTCGTCCTGGGTCAGGTATGCGAATGACTTGTGCACGTCATCCAGGGTTTGTTGCATCTCGCTTTCATCAATGCCTTTCTGCCCGAGCATTTTAAGGTACTTTTCAAAGCGAGTATTCATGTAATCAGCGTCGATCTTACCGGTATCGATCTCGGTTAGATACCCGTCGATCTCGAAGGGGATGTCGGTCGCTCTTTCGCCGCCGCCTTCGCCTTCTGTAAATAGTTCTTTATAACGGAGTGCCATCACGAGGTAGGCATTCTCGTCGAATTGCATATCGATGATTGCTTCAGGTTTTCCCGGTCCATTACTGAACTCGTAGTGTTGCTTCTCCCAGGTAAAACCCTGAATTTTCGCGGCCTCAAGATGTTCGTTTAGTTCCCTGAACTGTTTGGCGAATCTTCCGCGTTCAGCAAGGTCATCCGGTATCTTGCTGAAATCCTGAACCCCTGCCCTGTTAAATAGAGCAGAGATATCCTCAAAACAAGCATTTAACTTTTTCAGGTTTTCGTCCAGATGTTCCACGAACAAGCCCAACGGTTTGTCGCCCGAATACAGTTTAACCGCGTCGTAGATATTCCGTTCCATCGTATGAGGTAGGCGATAATAACGGATCGTGCCGAAGGGTTTGTCCGGGCCGAACAGCCGATTAGTACGGGAGAACGCCTGAATGACGTTTTCGTAATGGAGAACCTTGTCCAGATACAGGGTGTTTATCCACTTTGAGTCAAAACCGGTAAGCATCTGGTCAACCACGATCAGAAGGTCGATCTCTTTTTCCGGCTCGCGCTCGATTCTGACATACGGTTCCTTATGCGCAAGGCGCGCGGCGATGTCTTTCTTGAACTGCGCATGCGTGGGTATGGTAAAATCCTGTTCGTAGCGCGCGTTGTAGTCCTCGATGATCTCAACAAGACCTTCTTCCTTGAATTGTACCCCGCCGTTATTATCAATATTCGGGTCAAAGAGGGCGGTAATTTTCAAATCGGTTTTCTTATTTTTGAGCAAGCGATAGTATTCAATTGCTTCCGGTATGCTGCTCGTCGCGAAAATTGTATGAAACTTTCCGTTCTGGCTCAAGGTTACCCAGTTATCCAGAATATCCTGGACAACCTTCTCCTGATGCTCACTACGCTCGTATTGGCCCCGAGTAAGGTAATCCTCAATACCTTTGATATATGTTCCGGACTCGTCGATATGCCCTGCCATGTTCAGTTCTTTCATGAATCTATTAAAAACCGTTTTCTTCTGCGGGTCGGAAAGAGCTTCAACTTCATCCTGCGCTTTAGACTCTTCAAGGGCTACCGCGACGCGGATATCTTTATCCTTATAGGTGAGAACCTTATAGGGATCAAAGCCGAGAACGTTTTTGTCCCGAATCCCGTCGGCAATGCTATAGCGATGCAGTTCATCCCCGAAGACCGAAGAAGTGGTATTATCCTTTTTCTGGTTTTCTTCGTGGATGGGCGTTCCGGTAAATCCGAAAAAGAGCGCTTGGGGAAAGGTCGTTTTTATCGTTCCTAGCATATCCCCGAAGGTTGACCGGTGCGCTTCGTCGACTATGAAGACTATCCGTTTTGAGTTCATGAGCGTGATGTCATGGGCGTTAAGCCCGCCTTCTTCGTCGTCCTTGATGTTGCTCATCTTCTGGATGGAGGTGACGATCAGGGTGTCTGCGGGATTGGTGCTTTTCATTTTGGTGACGAGTACGCCGGTGTTTTCGGTTGCCTGTACGGATTCGTTATCCTCGGCGAAGTTGCGATATTCACGTAGAGACTGGGTGCCGAGTTCGATTCTATCCATGAGGAAAATAACTTTGTCGGCGTCTTTTGAGTTAGAGATAAGCTGGGCCGATTTGAAGCTGGTCATGGTTTTGAACCGCCCCGGGTTCACCGGAGGCTGTTTTACGTGAGTCCCGCCGCTACGGGCAGACTATGTGGATCAGTATAATACGCTTTTTCAAGTTCCGCAGGAGGAATGCTTCCAATCGGTTCGAATAAT